>SCPO01000087.1_pt1:1470000-1525000 | contig 1844824 bp, 1725 predicted proteins | sample 6106821 | NCBI WGS metagenome assembly SCPO01 (sample SAMN10720448, study PRJNA508395) | human gut metagenome | isolation source: Participant 2 stool, 0 month | host: Homo sapiens | collected 2017 | reverse complement strand
ACGGGTCTGCCTCTCCCGAACTATTCTGCTGCTGCTGAATAACAACCTCCTGTACGGTGCTGTCATCCACATTTCCTTCATAATACGGCTTGCTGCTCGGATCCTGCTCGCCAATAACGCTTGCGCCAGTCTTTCCGGAATCCGGATCCTGCATGGTATTCGTAATAGATCCGCCCTGTACTGATGGCGGGGCAGCCGTGCCGCCGCCATTCGTATTGTCCGAACTGCCACCGCCCGGCTTGCTCGGCTTATTATTGCCCGGCGCGGACGGCTCTCCCGGGGTATTCGATGTATCAGGCTTTGCCGGCTCTCCACCACGATATCGCCGCCCATCAGCTTGACAAGCTGATCGGTGATGGCCATGCCGAGGCCCGTGCCGCCGTATTTCCGAGAGGTCTCCACGGTCTCCTGCTTGAACGGACGGAAAATACGGCTGATAAACGCCGGCTCCATACCGATGCCGGTGTCGTGTACGCGGATCATCATATCCGCTACGCCGTTCCGCAGCATCATCTGCCGGAAGGTGACAATAATTTTACCCTTGCTCGTAAATTTGACCGCATTGGACAGAAAATTGATGATAATCTGGCTGATGCGCAGCTCATCGCCAAGGATGTAATCCACGGTCACACCGTCAAAGCTAACCTCGTAGCGGATGCCGCGCCTGTCAAGGTTTTTCGCAAACATATCGTACAGCCGATCACCACCAGCGGAAAGTGCTTACCCAGCATTTCCAGCCAATCCGTTATGTGCATTCCTTCACCTGCCAAATTCTATTTTTACTCTTTTCTGTATTTTTCATCCAGTCGATACCTGCATATCCATTTATACATAATAGCTCCTATATCTGTCGATTTACAACATTTTTCCCCAATACAACCGCTCTCTCCAACAAATTTCTCCCCCCAAAAGCACAAAAAGGATACAGAACTGTACCGTTCTGTATCCTCTTGTATCAATTCGGTTTTAAGCTGAATTACAGCTTTGCCAGCTCGGATGCGATCAGCTTGTTGATGATCTGCGGGTTGCCCTGACCCTTGGAAGCCTTCATGCACTGGCCTACGAGGAAGCCGGTAACATTCTTGCCTGCCTTGAAGTCGGCAACAGCCTTTTCGTTCTTGGCGATAACGTCCTGTACGATGGCGAGGATAGCGCCCTCGTCGGATACCTGCTTGAGACCCATGCGGTCAACGATGGCCTCAACGGTCTCGTCGGTCTCGAACATGCTCGGCAGAACCTTCTTGCCGGCGTTGCCGGAGATGGTGCCCGCCTCGATCAGCTTGACCAGAGCAACCAGCTTGTCTGCGGTCATCTTGGTCTCGCGGAGGCTTACGCCCTTGTCGTTCAGGTACTTGGAGATATCGGACAGGATCCAGTTTGCGGCAGCCTTGGGCTTAACCTGCTTTGCGGCAGCGTCGAGCAGTTCGGCCTTCTCAAAGCTGTCAGACAGCAGACGCGCCTCCATGGCAGTCATGCCGTACTCATTGAGGTAACGCTCGTAACGGGTGATCGGCAGCTCCGGAACCTCGCTCTCAATCTGGTGCAGCCACTCGTCGGAGATCTCTACGGCGATCAGGTCCGGATCCGGGAAGTAACGGTAGTCCTGCGCATCTTCCTTGGTACGCATTACCGTGTTCTTCAGCTTAACGTCGTCCCAGCGGCGGGTCTCCTGCTGGATTTCGCCGCCGTTCTCTACAACCTCGATCTGGCGTGCAATCTCGTAATCGATCGCACGGACCGCACCGGAGAAGGTGTTGATGTTCTTCATCTCAACGCGGGTGCCCAGCTCGGTGGAGCCTTCCGGACGGATGGAAACGTTTACGTCGCAGCGGATGGAGCCTTCCTCCATCTTGCAGTCGCAGATATCGAGGTAGGACAGCGTAGTCTTGATCATTTCGAGGAATTCCTTTGCCTCGGCAGAGGAATGCAGGTCGGGACGGGTTACCATCTCGATCAGCGGTACGCCGCAGCGGTTGAAGTCAACGATCGTGCCGTCGATCTCGTCATGCAGCAGCTTGCCCGCATCCTCCTCGAAGTGGATGCGCTCGAGACGGCAGGAGTGCTTCACGCCGTCCACATAGAAGAATACCTCGCCGTTCTCGCAGATCGGCACATCAAACTGGGAAATCTGATACGCCTTCGGCAGATCGGGGTAAAAATAGTTCTTACGGTCAGCCTTGCACAGCTGATTGATGGTGCAGCCGGTAGCCTTGCCCATCTTGGCGGCGTAGTGTACAACCTGCTTGTTGAGTACCGGCAGTGCGCCCGGCATACCGGTGCAAACCGGGCAGGTGTGAGTGTTGATCGGTGCGCCGAAGCCAGTGGAGCACGAGCAGTAGATCTTGCTCTTGGTGGACAGCTCCGCATGCACTTCCAGACCGATGACAGCTTCGTATTTCATGTTTGTCTTCCTCCCTTACAGTGCAGCGATGATGTTCTTGAGACCGGACGCCTGCTCAAAAGCCAGACCGGCGTTCAGCAGCGTCTGCTCGCCGAAGCGCGGACCGATGAGCTGCATGCCGACCGGCATGTGGTTCTCATCAAAACCGCACGGCTGAACCAGACCCGGCAGACCGGCGATATTGACGGAAACCGTGCAGATATCGCCTGCATACATCTCGAGCGGATTGGTGGTCTTGGAGCCGATCTCGTAAGCCGTGGTCGGCGCAACCGGCGTCAGGATGACGTCGCACTTCTCAAATGCGTTTGCAAACTCCTCGCGGATCTTGCGCTGTGCGGCACGAGCCTTCTTGTAGTACGCATCGTAGTAGCCAGAGGACAGAACGTAGGTGCCCAGCATGATGCGGCGCTGTACCTCGGCGCCGAAGCCCTCGGAACGGCTCTTGGTGTACAGCTCGATGATGTCGTCGCCCGCATTCGGGGTACGGTAGCCGTACTTTACACCATCGAAACGGGCAAGGTTGGAGGAAGCCTCTGCGGACGAGAGGATGTAGTAGATCGGCAGTGCATACTCAACGAGCGGCAGAGAGATCTCGAATACCTCAGCACCCATCGCCTTGTAGGCCTCGGCGGCTGCCATAACGTTCTTGCGAACGGCATCCGAGATGCCCTCGCCGAAATACTCCTTCGGCAGACCGATCTTGAGACCCTTGACGTCTGCGTTCAGGTTTGCGCGCAGCGAACCCTCAAACGGGGTCTTGACAGAGGTGGAATCGTGCAGCGGATCGTGACCGGTAACCGCATCGAGCAGCATGGCTGCATCCTCGATGGAGCGGCCGAACGGGCCGATCTGGTCGAGAGAAGATGCGAATGCGATCAGACCGTAACGGGAAACCGCACCGTAGGTCGGCTTCATGCCGACAACGCCGCAGAAGGACGCCGGCTGACGGATAGAGCCGCCGGTATCCGAGCCGAGCGCCAGCGGAGCCTCGCCTGCTGCAACAACAGCAGCGGAGCCGCCGGACGAGCCGCCCGGTACACGGTCGAGACCATGCGGGTTGTGGGTCGGGTGCATAGCCGAATTCTCGCAGGAGGAGCCCATTGCGAACTCGTCCATGTTGGCCTTGCCGGTGATGACCGCATCGGAAGCAATCAGCTTCTCCATAACGGTTGCATTGTACGGCGGCTTGAAATTGCCCAGCATCTTGGACGCGCAGGTGGTCAGCGTGCCCTTGGTGCAGATGTTGTCCTTGATTGCGATCGGGATACCGGCCAGCGCGGACAGCGTATCGCCGCTTGCGCGCTTCTTGTCCACAGCCTCAGCCTGTGCGAGTGCTGCTTCCTCGGCTACGGTAACGTAGCCCTGAACCTTATCCTCTACCGCCTTGGTGCGGGCAAAAACGTCCTTTGCCAGCTCTACTGCGGAGATTTCCTTTTTGCCGAGCAGCTCGGACAGCTCGGACGCAGTTTTTTCGTAAAGTGCCATGATTCTGTCCCCTCCTTACTCGACAACACGCGGAACTGCTACGCCGCCGCACTGGAAGTCCGGTGCATTCGGCTCGATCAGCTCATCCGGCGTGAATTCCTGGATCACTTCGTCCTCGTGGAACGCATTCTTGCGCTCGGTGTTGATAACATCGGTGATGTCGCCCAGATCAAGCTCAGCCAGCTTGTCCACCATTGCGACGATACCCTGCATGTCATCGGCCAGACGGTCAAAAATGCCGCCGGTCGAATCCAGACGTGCCAGGGACGCGATGTGCTCAATTTCTTTTCTGGAAATTGCCATGTCAATTCTCCTCCATTTATATTTATTCTGAAATCGCTTTGTAATTGAAAATTGAGAATGGATAATGGAGAATTAAGGTATCGCGCCTTGCGCGATTATTTAATATCGGCGCTATGCGCCGTACATTCATTTTCCATTTTCAATTATCCATTTTCAATTATGCCTACTCTGCATTGGTTATCATCGTGCGGAATTCTTCTTCCGTCAAGACCGGGATTCCCAGCTCTGCCGCCTTCTGCAGCTTACTGCCGGCATTCTCGCCTGCGACGACATAGCTGGTCTTTTTCGAGACCGAACCGGCCGCTTTACCGCCGAGAGACTCGATCAGATCGTTGATCTCCTTGCGGGTATAGAGCGTCAGGCTGCCGGTTGCCACAATGGTCTTTCCGGCGAGCAGGTCGCTCTTTGCGGTCTTTTCACCGATGAAGTTGACGCCGTGTGCGCGCAGCTTTTCAATGAGCGTATGCGACTGCGGCAGCTCCCGCCAGGCGGCGATGCTCTCCGCCGTGGTCTGTCCGATGTCGCGGATCTCGGTCATCTCCTCGACCGGCGCAGTCAGCAGCGCATCAAGCGAGCCGAAGTGGTCGCTCAGGATGCGGCCCGCCTTCTGGCCGACATGCCGAATGCCGAACGCGAACAGCAGCCGCGACAGGTCGCGGGTCTTGCTCGCTTCAATCGAGCGGACAAGATTGTTCGCCCAGACGTCCACCTTTTTGCCGAGCGGCAGCAGCTGCTCGACCGTCAGGTCGTACAGGTCAGCCGCCGACTTGACCAGTCCGGCGTCGATCAGCTTCTGCAGGTTGCCCTCGCCGCAGCCGTCAATGTCCATCGCGTCACGCGACGCAAAGTGCATCAGGTTTCGCAGCAGCTGCGCCGGACACGAGGCACTCGTGCAGCGGATAGCCGCCTCATCCTCATCGTCGTACACCGGCGCACCGCACACCGGACAGAACTTCGGGAACTCATACGGCACGGAATCCAGCGGACGCCGGTCCTTTTCCACGCCGATGATCTCCGGAATGATTTCTCCGGCTTTTCGGACGGAAACAATGTCGCCCACGCGGGCATCGAGCTGACGGATAAAATCGCGGTTGTGCAGCGTTGCGCGGGACACCGAGGTGCCCGCAAGCCGTACCGGCTCGAGCACGGCATTCGGTGTCAGCACGCCGGTGCGTCCCACCGTGATGACGATATCCTTGAGAAGCGTCTGCTTGACCTCGGGCGGGTACTTGTACGCCGCCGCCCACCGAGGGAATTTCGCGGTCGAGCCGAGCGTTTCACGCTGCGCGAAGGAGTTGACCTTGACAACAGCACCGTCAATGTCGAAATCCAGCTCACCGCGGGTCTCACCCATGTTCTCAATCTCTCGCTGCACGTCCTGCGGGTCGGTGTAGACCGGATAGCGCGGGCTTGTCGGGAAGCCGAGGCCCTTGAGGTAATCAAGCGCCTGCACATGGCTTTCCATCGGCAGCTCGTCGCTGTTCTGAATGTTGAAGCAGAAGATGGACAGCCTGCGCTCGCGCGTTATCCTGCTGTCCTTCTGCCGCAGAGAGCCGGCAGCCGCGTTGCGCGGATTGGCAAGCAGCGGCTTGTCATGCAGCTCCAGCTCGGCGTTGAGTGCGTCGAACACGGACTTTTTCATGTAGACCTCACCGCGCACAATGAGATGCGGCGGTGCGTTCTCCAGCTTCTTCGGGATGTCCTTGATGGTTTTGAGGTTCTTGGTTACGTCCTCGCCCACCTGACCGTCGCCGCGTGTCGCACCGCGGACGAACTCGCCGTCTACATACTCCAGTGCGACCGAAAGGCCGTCGATCTTGTACTCCACGACGTACTCCGCCTGTCCAACGGCATTCTCCACGCGGGAATAGAACTCACCCAGCTCATCGAACGAGAACACATCCTGCAAGCTCTCGAGCGGATAGGCGTGCGTTACCTTGGCAAAGCGGCCGCTGGCCGTGCCGCCGACCCGCTGGGTCGGAGAGTTCGCGTCTGCCATCTCCGGATGCTCGGCCTCGAGCGCGCGAAGCTGACGCTGCAGCATGTCGTACTCATAGTCGGTGATTTCGGGCGCGTCCTCGTTATAGTATTTTTCGTTGTGATACCGCAGCTGCTCCCGCAGAGCGGTAATCTGCTCACGCACGTCCATAATAAAACTCCTTTGGTGTGAGCAAATACTCACACAGATTAAGTATACCAAATAATCCGATATTTTTGAAGTATTATTTTCTAGTTTCGTGAGAAATATCCGAATTTTCCTCGTAATCGCGGATTTCGCCGAGCAGATCAGAGTCGGAGCCGCTGATATAGGCGTACCGTTCGGGCACCGTGCCGACGATAACCGTGTCCGTGACCGGGTACGTCGAGACGATTTCCCGGTCTTCCCCGCCGAACGGCGTGAGAATGCGGAAGCCGGCGTGCACCTCGATGAGAATCCGGTGGCGCGTCTGGTTGATGCCCGCCGAGGTAAACGCGCTGACAAACCGCGCCTCCATCTGAGCAAGCCCCGCAAGACCGACCTTCACCCTCGGGCCCATTCCGGTAAACAAATTGGGCGCGAATACCGTGCCGAGCGGCACCTCGGTCTGCGTTTCCTCCAGATAATCCAGCCGGTCAAACAGACCGTTGACGATACGCGCCTTCACCTTTCCGACTGCGATAATATCCGTACGCAAGGCCGTGATGCGGTTGTCGCTGTCGCGCTCAAGCACCACAAGGTCGGCAAATTCGTCCGGATGGGAGAAAACCTCATCCTCCATCAGCGTGTTGATCTCCTTGATGGCGCTGTCCTCGCAGACGTTGACGGCGTACTCCATGAAAATGCGCTGAAAGCGTATGGTCAGCAGACCAAGACAAACCGCTAATAGCAGTATCAGCATGGCAAGCGCCAGTCTCCTGCCGTTTTTCCGTCTGCGCCGCATAATACCACCCCAGACAGTATATGCAGTTGAGGGAGGAGATAGGAGTGAATGGTGGTTTACGTTTCATGCGAGGCGGGCTGTGGTCAGCCTGCCCTACGGTATGGGTAAATCAATAAATTTCACTCCTACCTTGCAAAACGCTGTCCAAAGCAAAAAAGAAGCACCTGAAACAGGTGCTTCTTTGCGCTTGTTATGAAACCGGAGAGGGATTAGTCCTCTTCGTCCTCGAGCAGAGCACGGATGGACAGAGATACCTTCTTCTTCTCGTCGTTGATGTCGATGATCTTAGCCTCGACAACCTGGCCAACCTCCAGCTCGTCCTCCGGCTTTGCGATGCGGTGATCAGCGATCTGAGAAATGTGGATCAGGCCGTCAACGCCCGGTACGATCTCAGCGAATGCGCCGAACGGCATGAACTTGAGGATCTTAACCTCAGCAACAGAGCCGATGTCGTACTTGGACTTGAATACGTTCCACGGATTGTCCTCCTCGCGCTTGTAGCCGAGGGAGATCTTCTTGTTTTCCTTATCCAGACCGATAACGAATACCTTTACCTTGTCGCCAACAGAAACGACCTCGGACGGGTGCTTGATGCGGCCCCAGGACAGCTCGGAGATGTGAACCATGCCGTCCACGCCGCCGATGTCTACGAATGCGCCGTAGGAAGTCAGGGACTTAACGGTGCCGTCGTACTCGTTGCCGATCTCGATGGTGTTCCAGATCTGCTCAGCAGCAGCCTTGCGAGCCTCCCTCTGGATCTCACGGATAGAACCAACAACGCGCTTGCGCTGACGGTTGATCTCGGTGATATAGAAGGACTGCTTGGTCTTAACCAGCTGGCTCATCGGCTGATCCTTCGGTACGCCGGTCTGGGATGCCGGGATGAATACGCGAACGCCGTGTGCAGTTGCAACAACACCGCCGCGGTTCTCCTCAACGATAACACCCTCAACAACGGTGTGCTCCTCGTAAGCCTTCTCAACGGTCTCCCAGCCCTTCAGCTGGTCAACGCGCTTCTTGGACAGAGTGATGGTGCCCTCGCCGTCGTTTACGCGAACAACAACAGCCTCGATCTCGTCACCAACGTGGATGTTGGCAGCTACGTCATAGTTCGGGTCGTCAGACAGCTCACCCAGCGGGATATACGCAGTGTGCTTAACGCCCAGATCTACCTGTACGTCGTTATTGGAAATACCTACAACGGTGCCGGTTACCTTTTCTCCATTATTTAAAGTCTTGAAGGACTCCTCCAGCATTGCTGCAAAGTCCTCACCAGTTTCAATCTTGGTTTCTTCGCTCATCATGTTACTGACCTCCTTAATTATCCATGCCGGTGTGGATGCTCCCGCCGTGATCCCGATGTGCTGGTGCTGCCCGAGCTCCTGCGTAGTAAGCTCTGCCGCGTCTTCGATGTAGCGCACATCCGAGCACAGCGACCGGCTGATCTCATACAGCCGTTTGGTGTTGGAGCTTTTCTTATCTCCGATCACGATCATTTGATCCGATACACCGGCAAGCAGACGAGCCTCCGACTGGCGCTCATCCGTCGCTTTACATATTGTATCAAAAATTTTGAGGTTTGTACACCTTTTTTTTATAAGTCCTACGGAAATATTCCAAATTGACCGGTTGACGGTGGTCTGTGCGACCAGAGAAATGGGTTTGTTTTCCATTTCAGGCCGTTCCGAGAAGGCTCTCGCCTGCTCCTCGCCCTCGAGCACGACCGACTCGCCGCACCAGCCCTGAATGCCCACAACCTCCGGATGTCCGGCGCTGCCGAGAATGACGATCAGCCGTCCGTCCGCGCTCTCTTTATCCACAATTTTGTGTATTTTCCGCACAAAAGGGCAGGTTGCATCAAAGATTTCGCACTTTTTTGCTTGAAGCAACGTGTATACATTCCGTGGTACACCGTGCGCCCGAATGAGCACGCCGGCACCGTCCGGAATGTCCTCAAGCGCATACGCGGTGTACACACCAAGTTTCTCCAGCCGCTCGATTTCGTGCATATTATGAATGATTTCACCATAGGCATAAATTTTTCCGTTTTTTTTCGCCTGCTGCTCGGCGAGGTCCACGGCACGGCGTACGCCGAAGCAGAATCCGGCGGTCTTGGCTACCGTTACGCTCATACCTGCTCCTTCAGCGCGTAGATGCGGCGCAGGATATCATCCGCGATCAGACCGTAGTCCTTCTGCTTCGGATCCGGCGTGAACGGCTTGCCGATCACGACCGTGGCTCTGCAGCGGAAACGCTTGCCCTCGGTAATATACATCGGCAGGATCGGCGCCCGGGTCTTGACCGCCAGCATAGCCGCACCTTTCTTGGTTTCGCCTTCGGCGGCGTGGCGTGTGCCCTGCGGGAAGATGATGAGCTTCTGACCGGCACGAACCGAGCCGAGCGCGGTCTTGATGGCGGTGATATCCGCGCCCTCGCGGTCGATCGGAAAAGCGCCGAGCGCCGCGATCAGCCACGCGAATATCTTCTTCCGGAACAGCTCCTTTTTCGCCATCAGGCGTATCGGCGTCTTGCCGCCGAGTGCGACCGCCGCAAACGGCGGGTCGGACAGCTGCACATGGTTCGGACAGACAACGCAGCCGCCCTCCGGGATGTTTTCGCGTCCGATCACGCGATAGCCAAAGAAAATATGGAACGCCAGCGCTACCAGCGGCACAACCAGAGCCTGGAACCAGCGGTGGTACTTGAATTTCATGCCTTTTCCTCCGTTTTTTCACGAATAATACGCAGAACGGCCGCTATGCTCTCCTCGAGCGTCAGGCTGCTCGTATCCAGCAGAACCGCATCGTCCGCCTGTTTGAGCGGCGCAACGGCTCGCGTCATGTCCTGCCTGTCGCGCTCGTTGATATCGTGCAGGATGCCGTCCATCGTCACCTGCTGGCCCTTCTCAATCAGCTCTTTATAGCGGCGCTCCGCGCGGGACTGTGCAGACGCGGTCAGGAAAATCTTGACCGGCGCATCCGGCAGGATGACCGTGCCGATGTCGCGGCCGTCCATCAGAATATTGCCGTTTTTCGCCATATTGCGCTGGGTTTCCAGCAGAAACCGGCGTACTTCCGGCACCGCGGATACCTTGGACGCGTAGTACGAAATCTCCGGTGTACGAATGGCTTCGGAGACATCCTCGCCGTTCAGGAGAACGTGCTGTGCGCCGTCCTGATAGGTCAGCTGAATGGCAATCTCCGGCAGGGTTGCGATAATGCCTGCCGTATCCTCTCCGGCAATGCCCCTGCGGCACACCGCCAGACCGATGGAACGGTACATCGCACCCGTATCCACATATACATAGCCGAGTTTTGCCGCGGCAGCACGCGCCACGGTGGATTTTCCGGCCCCGGACGGGCCGTCAATGGCAACCGAAATGTACTTCATCGTTATTCCTCCTCCGTAGCCGACAGACCCGCCAGACGGCCCGTGGACCACGCAATCTGCAGGTTGAAGCCGCCCGTGTAGGCGTCCACATCGAGCACCTCACCTGCGAAATACAGGTGCGGCAGCTTTTTGGACTCCATGGTTTTCGGGCTGACCTCGCGGACGGACACGCCGCCCGTGGTGATAATCGCCTCGGCAATCGGACGCTTGCCGGAAATCTCGACCGGAAACGCCTTGAGTACGCGCAGCAGCGCCGCTCTCTGTGCCTTGGTGATGGAATTGACCTTCTCGCGCGGGTCGATGCCGCTCTTTTCGATCACCACCGGAATCAGCTTCTTCGGGAGCAGCTCACCGAGCGCGTTGATGAAATCGCTGTTCTTGTGCTTGTCAAAGTCCGCGAGCAGACGCTTGTCGAGCGTCTTTTCGTCCAGCGCAGGCTTGAGATCAATCTCCACACGGTACTTTTTGCTGCCGAAATGGCGCATATGCGCACTCGCGGACAGCACCAGCGGACCGGACAGACCGAAGTGCGTGAACAGCATTTCGCCAAAGTCCGAGTAGAGCTTCTTCTCGTTTTCATACACGGTCAACTGCACGTTGCGCAGGCTGAGACCCATCAGCTTTTGACAGGTGTCACCGTCCTCGACCAACGGCACGAGCGACGGATTTGCGGGCACAACCGTGTGTCCCGCCTGTCTGGCGAAGCGATAGCCGTCACCGGTCGAGCCGGTCTGCGGATAGGACGCGCCGCCGGTCGCCACGATAATGCGATCCGCCTTATAGGTCTTGTGACCGGCACGAACGCCTGTGAGCACACCGTCCTCGATGAGCAGCTCGTCTGCGGTCGTATGTACGATGGTCACACCCGCTTTTTTCACCCACAGGAACAGCGCGTCAATGATGTCGGCTGCCTTGTCCGACTGCGGGAACACGCGGTTGCCGCGCTCAGTCTTGAGGGCAACGCCATGGTTCTCGAAAAAGTCCATCACGTCCGCCGGACCGAATCCGCCGAGCGCGGAATACAGAAAGCGCGGATTGACCGGCACGTTGCGCAGAACCTCCTGCGCATCGCAGTTATTGCACACGTTGCAGCGGCCCTTGCCCGTGATAAACAGTTTGCGGCCAACTTTTTCGTTGGTTTCCAGCAGCGTCACCTGCGCGCCCTGCTCCGCGGCAGTGCCTGCCGCCATCAGACCGGCTGCGCCGCCGCCGATTACGATAATGTTCAATTTATATCGTCCTCCGGTTTTTCATATACGTCGTATTCTTCCCAGATGCGCTCCAGCTTGTTAAATGTCTGCTCAATCTCATCGCGGCGGCTCATGCCGACGGCCACGATCAGTGCGTTGATGACCGACAAGGGCGCCACGAGCGAATCGACAAAGCTCGCCATATCGCTGCGTGCGAGCAGCACATGATCGGCCACACGCGCCAGCGGCGACAGCTGCGAGTCGGTCAGTGCGATAACGCGGGCACCGCGGTCGCGGGCGTACTTCATCGCACTCAGCGTGCGCTTGGAGTAGCGCGGGAAGCTGATGCCGAACAGCACATCACCCGGTCCGACACGGAGCACCTGCTCGAAAATCTCGCTGACGCTGTTCGTATGTACAAGCGTCACATTTTCAAACAAAAGGTTGAAGTAAAAGCCTAAAAAGCTGGCTAAAGCGCTTGAGGAGCGCACACCGAGGATGTAGATCCGCTTGGCGCCCATGAGCGCGTCCACCGCGCCCTGAAAGGCGTCGCGATCGATCTCGTCGAGCGTTACACGGATCATGTCCGTATCCGCGTGCAGCACGGTCTGCAGTACATCGCGGCCGCCCATGCGGTCGCCCGCAACCTCCATGCGCTGCACCGAGGTCAGCTTGTTGCGGATCATCTCCTGCAGGGCACGCTGCAGGTGCGGATAACCGTCATAGCCAAGCTCGGTCGCAAAGCGCACGACCGTGCTTTCACTCACGCCGACAGTCACACCCAGACGGCTCGCGGTCATGAACGCGGCCTTGTCGTAGTGCTCTAAGATAAAACGCGCGATCTGCTTCTGACCCTTGGAAAAGCCGAGCAGCTCGCTTTGAATTTTTGTGATCAGGTCATTCATTATACTCTCTCCTGCATTGCATTCTCTGCATACATTCCTGCATTTGCACGATACTATTGTAAGTGAACCTGCAAAAAAATGCAAGAGCATATGGGTGCAAATTGCAAAAAGACAGGGAGAACCCCGGAAATTCCGGGGTTATTCCTGCACGTCGGCAGCGATGTCCTGCAGATACGCAATCTCGTCATTCGTCAGCTCGCGCCACGCGCCGCTCTTGAGGTGCGGATCGAGCGGCATCGTGCCCATTGCCACACGCTTGAGGCGGCGAACCTCCAGACCGCACTTCTCGCACATTTTGCGAATCTGGCGGTTGCGGCCCTCGTGGATGGTCAGGCGCAGCTTCGCGCTGATTTCGTCACGGTCAATGGTAACAACCGTTGCCGGACGGATGCTGTAGCCGTCAATCTCCATCGGCTCTGCGAGTTTCGGGATGTTTTCCAGATTGCCGCGTACGCGCACCTCATAGTGCTTTTCCACCTCGTGGCGCGGATGGGTCAGCGCGTTGAGCAGATCGCCGTCGTTGGTCAGCAGCAGCAGACCCTCGGAGTTGTAGTCCAGACGGCCGACCGGCACGACACGCGCACCACAGCCGCGTACCAGATCGGCAACCGTCTTGCGGCCGTGCTCGTCCTTCATCGTCGTGACATAGCCGCGCGGCTTGTACAGCATTAAGTATACCTTTTCCTCGGCACCGCCGATGGGCTTGCCGTCCACGAAAATTTTGTCACGGCGCGGATCGGCCTTGTCGCCGACCGAAGCCTTTTTGCCGTTTACCGTTACGCGGCCGTCATCGATCCAGCGCTCCGCCTCACGGCGGGAGCACAGGCCTGCCTGAGCCAGTAATTTCTGCAGTCTTTCTTCCATTTATGTTACCTCTTTCGTTTTGTTCTATTGTTTTAATGGAAAATGAATGTGTCGCCTTACAGGCGGAATTTAATTACGCCGCTCTGCGGCGATTCCGACGCAGCGCGGATGGAACTCGCGCAAGGATAGCGTCATTCTCCATTTTCAATTCTCAATTTCTAAACCGTTCCATAATGCGTTCAACGAAGGATTTTTCTTCCGCCGGAAGCAGCGATTCCCCGCCGTAAACCAGCGTATCGCGTGCCAGCACGCAATCCCCGAGCCGATACTCCATCGAACCCGCCTGTGCCGTCTTCACGACCGGTGCATAGCAGATTTTCTCGCCGTAGCGCACGCGCTGCAGCTTCTCTTTCTCGCCGGGCAGCAGATACGCCGTCACGGTATTCTTCGCCGTGAGCGGCACGGACGCGGTATCGCCGCCGAACACGCGTGCGTTTGCAATCGTGTCTCCTGCTTTATGCAGCGTGACCTCGCTGTACTGCGCGAAGCCGGCGTTGAGCATCTCCATGTGGTCGTTCCAGTCGTTCGGGTCATTGAGCGTCACCGCGATGATGGTGCGCCCGTTGCGCTCGGCCGCCGAGACCAGACACCGCCCTGCCGCCCGCGTAAAGCCGGTTTTCACGCCGATCGCACCGTCGTACATGCTCAGCAGACGGTTGTGATTGCTCAGCGCATGCCCGCTGACCGTGCAGCTTTTTGTCGAGACGATCTGCCGGAACACCGGGTCCTTGAGGGCCGCCGCGGTGATCTTGGCCAGCTCATGCGCGGTGGTGTAGTGCGTGTCGGACGGCAGGCCGTTCGGATTGTCGAAATGCGTGTCCGTCAGACCGAGTTCCGCCGCTTTGGCGTTCATTTTGCCCACAAAGGCGGTCATGCCGCCGCACTCTCCCGCGATGGCGACCGCCGCGTCGTTGCCGGACGCGAGCATGAGTCCGTACAGCGTATCCTGCAGAGAGAGTGTCTCACCCGCTTGCAGGTACATGGATGAGCCTTCCACGGCGGCGTACTCCGGCTTTACGGTATACACGCGGTCAAGGTCACCCTCGCCGAGCGCGACGAGCGCGGTCATGATCTTGGTGGTGGACGCCATCGGCAGGCGGTTGTCCGCGTTCTGCTCGAACAGCGTTTCACCTGTGTCTGCATCGATCACGACGGCCGCCCGTGCGCTCACCGCGCCTGCCCTCGGCAGCACGAGCAAAAGCGCGAGCACGCAAAACAGCTTTTTCACATTGCACCACTCCCCGCATAACAAAACCTACTCAGCATTCACGCGAGTAGGTTTTGCGGGAAAACGCGGTTTTATTCGTCGCCGGACAGGGGTTCCGCCACTTCGGCTGCGTCCTCGGTCTTGCCCTTGAAGCCGCTGACGAAATTGGACACCTTGTTGATCGCACCCGGGATCATCTCGACCAGACGATCCATCGTGTCGGACGCCTGTGCGTTGATGCCGAGGATGTTGGCACTGCCGTCCTTGCCGATGACAAGGAAGCACACCGGCGAAACCGTCACACCGGCGCCGCTGCCGCCGCCGAACGCGAGCGGAGACCCGCTTGCCGCGTGCTTGGATGCGAACTCGCTGCCGCCTGCGCCGAAGCCGAACGACACCTTGGAGACCGGGATAACGGTCGTGCCGTCCGCCGCTACGATGGGGTTGCCGATAATGGTATTAACATCCACCATTTCCTTGATTTTGGACATGGTTTCGGTCATCAAATCGCTGATAGGATGATGTTCACTCATAATTTTCGCCTTCCTTTATACATTTTAACTGATTATTTGAAATATTTCTTGTACAGCTTATACATCGGCTTTCCATGCCGCAGCAGCACTCTGACGAGCGATATCGGCCGTATCGAGCAGTTTACGGTAAATGCCCACTCGGTATGGTCAGCGTTGAAGTCCGCGTCCGCGCTGACATGGTAATCCTGCATATCGAAAGTATTCTCCAAGAACGGAACAATGATTCCGCAGAGCGCCGCAGTCTGCCCGAGCAGAATGCCGGTCTGTGCCGCATCGTCCGTGCCGATGACTACGCGCGCCCGCAGTCTGCTGATGCGCAGGCGGTCGGTCAGGTCGCTGAGGAAATCGCGCACCGTGCCTGCGATCTCACCGACATCCAGTCCGTCCTTCGGCAGCGAGAGACCGGACTTGCCGCTCTTTTTCTTCTCACTTTCCTCGGATTTCTTCTGCTCCGCTTCCGTTTCCTCTTTTTTCTTTTTCAGGTGGCGCGGTCTCGGGTACAGCGGAATGCGAACCGGCCCATACCGTGCCTCCACGCTCACCTCACCGGTCACGCCGACGGCTTCAATGCCTGCCCAAATGTTCAGCAGCATCAGCACAATCACCAATGCCAGCAGTACAATTCCAAGCAGGATGCCTAAAATCCAGAGTAAAACCGTTCCCATAGGCGGTCACTCCGTTTCCGGCGGCACAGGCTCGCCGTTCAAGAAGCGCAGCTGCTCGCCGGGCGGTGTCTCGTGCAGCGTGCCGTCCATGTTCAGCTCCATCTGCTCGTTTTCCTCGAGCGCGGGCAGCGCCGGAAGGTCCTCGATGCTTGCCAGTGAAAAGCTGCGCAGGAACTGGTCGGTCGTGCGGAACAGCATGGGCTTTCCGGGCACGTCCAGCCGCCCGGCCTCCTCGATGAGCCCCTTTTCCGCCAGACTGCTCACCGTGTTCGATGAATCGACACCTCTCAGCTGGTCGATGAACGCGCGCGTTACCGGCTGGCGGTATGCGATGATGGTCAGCACCTCAAGCGCCGCAGGCGACAGCGCAGGCGGTCTGCGCGATTCGGTCACGCGGCGCACATACGGCCCGTACATCGGCCGGGACGCCAGCTGCAGCTTGTCCCCGATACGCAGCAGCATGATGCCGCGGTTCTCGAAGTCGTAGCGGTTCTCAAGTGCAGCCGCCGCGTCCAGCAGCTCCGCCGGTGCGGCCTCGAGCGCCGCAGACAGCCGTTCAATGGTAACCGCATCGCCTGCCGCGAACAGCACGGCCTCCAGTCCGGCCTCGAGCGCCGTCATGCTGCCGTTATTTTGTGTTGTCATTTGTCAGCATCAGCTCCATCTCCTCGCCGTCCCCTTCCAAACGGATTCGGCGGGTCTTGGATAATTCCAGCACAGCCAGAAAGGTAGCCACAATCTCCGAGCGGTTTCTCGCATCGTCGAACAGCCGCATAAACGGCACGCGCATCCGGTACAGAAAGCGCTTGAGAATTGCGGTGACGCGTCCCTCTACCGGTGCAGGCTCCCGCCCGACAATGCCCTGAAACGAGGTCACCGGCGGCGGCAGACGGCGCTTGGTGCGGCGCAGCATTTTATTTGCCGCGCGGATGAGATCGTTCACCGTGTGGTGATACTCCACCGGCGCATCATCCTGCCGTTCGGGCGGTTTGACGTAGATATCACGACCGGTTTCATTCTTTTCCGCAAAAAACGCAGTCGCGCTCTTGAGTCTCTGGTACTCGAGCAGCATCTCGACCAGACCCGCTCGCGGGTCCTCCCCGGCCTCGTCCTCCTCGTGCTTCGGCAGCAGCATCCTGGACTTGATGTACACCAGCTGCGCCGCCATTGCGATGAAGTCACCGGCAACGTCCAGATCCATGTGCTCGGCCTCGTGCAGAACCGCCATGTACTGCTCAAGGATTTCCGCGATGGGGATATCGTAAATGCTCACCTTGTTTTTGGAAATCAGGTGCAGCAGCAGGTCAAGCGGCCCGTCAAAGTTGTCTAAATGAAAATCCATAGCTTACAGAAACAGGCTGACGAAGTTTACCGCCAGCATGAGAACACCGTTGCCGACCCAGTCCATAATGCCGTCCAGCCAGCCGAACCAGAGCGCTACGATAAACACGAAAAAGATGATATTCTGGTACTTCTGCAGCTTGAGTGACCACGAAAACGGCATAAATGCGTCAACGACGCGCGAGCCGTCCAGCGGGTGCACCGGAACGAGATTAAACACACCCAGACCGACCGACATGCTCGCAACGATGAGCAGGAACTGCGACAGCGACCATAGGAACGTATTCGTCATGTTCATGCGCACCACAAAATACAGGCAGTACGCGATAAAGGCGGTGATAAAGTTGGATACCGGACCGGCAAGCGCAGTCAGCGCCATGCCCCAGCGTCTGTTCCTGAAATTGGCGATATTGACCGGCACCGGACGCGCCCAGCCGAAGCCGAACAGCAGCAGGCACAGGAAACCGATCGGGTCGATATGCGCCATCGGCGACAGCGTTACGCGGCCGGAATCACGCGCGGTACGGTCACCGAGCAGATAGGCAGCACCGCCGTGCGCAGTCTCGTGGATGGACAGGCACAGCACGATCGCGGGCAGCGAAAGCGCCAGTGTGATAAATGCGGAGCGGATATCGCCGCTCATCAAAGCTCTCCAAAGCAAGCTGTTTCCTCCATTATTGCAGTGATTCTGATTCTATATTACCCTATAATGGATTATTATAACACGGATAGAGGTTGTTGTCACCCGAATATTTGTTCTGTACAACATTCGGCGGGATTTTGTCGTTTCATTGCAGGGTGGGGCCCCGCCCTGCATGATAACTTACCGAATGGATAATATCTTTGCTGCATAATTATCTACTCGGTAAGTTTTAGCAGCACATTAACGGATTATCTGCTATAATTAACTTGTACATTTATGCACTTGGAGGATTCGACATGAAACAACAGGACGGGAAACCGCGTTTATTCTCGTTTACGCTGCGGGATTTCCTTATTTTCGCGGCGATATTTATCTGCGCACTGGTGCTCTGCACCTTGCTGCGCCGCTCGGACATCAGCGACGGCTTCGCCTCTCCGGTATTTGTTCTCGCAGTGCTGCTCACCTCGCGCTTCACGAACGGATACCTGTTCGGAACGCTTGCCGCATTCCTGAGCGTTATCGGCATCAACTACATCTTTACCTTCCCCTACTGGGAATTCAACTTCACGATGACCGGCTATCCGCTGACGTTTTTCGTCATGCTGTGCGTATCGCTCGTCACCTGCACGATGACCACCAAGATCAAGCAGCAGGAGCAGTTCCGCATGGAGAGCGAGCGCGAGAAAATGCGTGCCAACCTGCTCCGCTCGGTCTCGCACGACATCCGCACGCCGCTGACCTCCATCATCGGTTCAACCTCGGCCATTCTGGAAACGCCCGACCTGTCTCTCGAACAGCAGCATCAGCTGCTCGAGGATGTGCGCGATGACGCGCAGTGGCTGGTCCGCGTGGTGGAAAACCTGCTGTCCATCACCCGCATGGGCGAGGACACCCGGATCACCAAGCAGCCTGAGGCCGCCGAGGAGGTGCTCGGCGAGGTCGCCCGCAAATTCCGCAAGCACTATCCCGACGTCAAGATATCGGTGGCTGTGCCGGATGAGCTGCTCATCGTGCCGATGGATGCGATCCTCATTGAGCAGGTCATGACCAATCTGCTTGAAAACGCCGTTCGGCACGGCAAAAACACCACTCATATTGCGCTCTCTGTGCATCAGGATGGCGAAAACGCCGTCTTTGCCGTGCAGGACAACGGCGGCGGCATCCCGCCCAAGCTGCTGCCCGTGCTGTTCAGCGGAACGCTGCGCCACAGCGACACGCCCACCGGAGACGGCAAGCGCAATATGGGGCTGGGACTTTCTGTATGCAACGCCATTGTCCGCGCACACGGCGGCACAATGCACGCACAAAATAGGGACGGCGGTGCGGAATTCATCTTCTGCCTGCCGATGATAGAAAAGGAGCCGGAACTGCAATGAACATTCGAGAAAAAATACTCATCGTGGAGGATGGAAAGAGCATTGCGCACTTTATCTCCACTATTTTGAACTCCAACGACTACGAAACGCTGCTGGCCCGCTCGGGCAGCGAGGCGAAGACCATGATCTCCTCGCACTGTCCGGATCTGGTCATCCTCGATCTCGGTCTGCCGGACATGGACGGCATTGACGTACTGCGCGAGCTGCGCTCGTGGTCGAGCCTGCCGGTGGTGGTGGTTTCCGCCCGCTCGCACGAGCACGACAAGGTGCAGGCACTTGATCTCGGCGCGGACGACTACCTGACCAAGCCGTTCGGCACCGCCGAGCTGCTCGCACGCGTGCGCACCGCCATCCGCCACACGAGAACCACCTCGGCGAACAGCGAAATCGCCCGCGAGGGCACCTACACGGTCGGTGAAATGACCATCGACTATAATAAGCATCAGGTGCTCGTCCGCGGCGAGAATGTCCACCTCACGCTCAGCGAGTTCCGTATCGTTGCGCTGCTCGGCAAGTTTGCCGGCAAGGTGCTTACCTACGATTACATCATCAAGGAGCTTTGGGGACCGCGAGCCGGCGGTGACAACCAGATTCTGCGCGTCAATATGGCAAATATCCGCCGCAAGATCGAGAAAAATCCTGCCGAACCGGAGTATCTGTTTACCGAGGTCGGCGTGGGATATCGTATGGCAGAGAATACGGATAATTGAGAATGGAGAATGGAAAATGGAGAATGTCGCTATCCTTGCACGAGTTCCGTCCGCGCTGCGACGTGGTACCGCGCTACGCGCGATGATTAAATAACGGCGCTATGCGCCGAACCATAATTCTCAATCCTACATTATCAATTTCCATTTAAACAAAATCCCGAACCGTTTGGTTCGGGATTTTGTTTAGGTAAACTCCGTCGGTGAATAGCTGCCGTCCGCGATCTGCTGCGCGACTTCGTCGCTCAGTGCGTTATACACAACGCCCGGCTCCAGCGTGATGCCGTGAATTGCGGCAAGCTGAGAGACCGTTACAAACGCGTAGGTCTTATCCGTGCGGCTCTGCAGCTCGTCGATCGCTGCCAGCGCACCCTGAACCGAAGTCTCATACAGGTCGTGCATCAGGACAACATCGCCGTCCTGCGCCTGCTCCACGATGGCCTTCTTCACATGATCGGCATCGCGGTACTTCCAGTCCTCGGTGTCCACGCTCCAGTTGATGATCGGATAGCCAAGCTCTGCGGCTACCGCCTTGACATCCGAGTTGACGCCGCCGCCTACCGGACGCAGCACCTGCGGTGCCTGCCCCGCAATATCCTTGACCGCATTGGTCGCATCGTCAATCTGTGTGCGGATATCATCCACGCCCAGACCGGTCAGGTGGCACATCGGATGATTCATGGTGTGGTTGCCCAGCTCATGGCCTTCGTTTACCATGCGCGGCAGCACATCCGATACCTCGGAGACACGCTCGCCGACCATCAAAAACGTAGCAACCGCGCCGCGCTGCTTGAGGCCGTCCAGCAGATAGTTGGTCAGGCCGTTCGGATAGCCGTCCTTTTTGCCGGTCGGACCGTCGTCAAACGTCAGCGCGATATAGACATCGGCCTCCGGAATATCGCCGTCCACGGCATCGCCCAGCTTATCCTTCATGTTCTTGAGGTATGCCTTCTGGCTGTCAAAGCCGTCAAGAGTTACGCCGGTGAACGAGAATACGCCGTCACCGAGATCGGTATACGTCTTGCCAAGGATCGCCGCAAGCACCTGCGGAGAAACGTAAAAACGGTTCTTGTCCTGATCCGTGTAGGTGGAGAAGCCATTGCCGGAGGCACGCTTGCCGTCCACCTTGGTCTTGCCGTCGTCCGCATCCACGGTCGCGGTGGATTCACCGCAGGTGACATTCCATGCGCCCTTGCCATCGTCCTCCGCCTTGCCGCCGAGCGCGGTCATCGCGGCCTTGAGTGGGATATACGCTGTGCCGTCCTGATCGAGCACGCCTGCACCCAGCTTTTTGCCTTCTTCCACCATGTGCTTGGTGCTGCCTTCATAGAGCAGCTGATCCGAGCCGACTCGCATGACGACACTGCCGCTCATTACCTGTCCCTCGGCCGGGCCGAGCACCTTAAGCGCCTTATCCGTAATTTCACCGATCCTCTTGTCGGTCAGCGCTTTTTTTGCCTGACTGATGATGATCAGATCGCCGTTTTCGGCGGCAACCTCGCCGGTCTGCCACGAAAGCGCCTGACAGATATCCTTGACCGGCGCATAAACCACGCCGTTCTTCTCCACCGGTGCGGAGGCGAAGGTTTCGGTCGCGTCACCGACCTGCAGGTTTGTATCACTGAGCTTAATTGTCAGCACGGTCTTTTTGAGCGTGATCGTGCCGGATTTAGCGTTCTCGTCCCAGTTCAGCTCCAATCCGAGGTTATCGCACAGTGAGCTGATGGACGCCATGCCGTTGCCCTGACTGTCACGGTAGGGCGCAGCGTCAACCTGTATCGCCTTGCCGTTCTTATATGCATTCGTGTTGCCCACCTGATACACCAGCACGTTATTACTGCTGACTACGTTTCCAACAATCGAACGGATCGCCCGCACACCGAAGAAAATGACCGCAATGATCAGAATGATCAGGGCAAACAGTACACCGTAGTGACTGTTGCGCCGTCTGCGTCTGCGCCTTCTTCTATGCGGGCTGCGCGGCGCCTGCCGCGCCGATTCATATGCCATTTTTGTCATCCTTCCTATCCTTTTTTATAACATATGCTGTTAAGATATAAGTATACCACCTTTCGACATAAAGCGAGGTTACAGTTCTGTTACTTTTTGCAGCTTCCGCCCGCACTTTTTCTGTCCTTTTCTGACGACAGACTTACGGCAACACCGCACAATTGAAGCTGCGGCTCCTTGCGCGAGTTCCGTCCGCGCTGCCGCGGCGCTTTGCGGAAATTTTGTGTCCTGGCTTTGGCTTCGGTTCCTTGCGCGAGTTCCGTCCGCGCTGCCGAGGTTTCACGGTAATACATCAAGTATTACCGCAAAACCGCGCCTTGTCAGCACGCAAAATTTGCTCGCAAATCGCTCTTGTTCAATTATGCGGTATTGCCTTACAAATCCTCTCCTGCACTCCAGTTGACAAGATGAGGCGACTTTTTCGGCTGCACAGATGCCGGGTCGGGCACCTTTACACCGAAGAAATCATACCACTGACCGCACTGCTCGCACTGCCAAGCCGTTGCTTCGGTTTCGTCCATGATGAAAATTTCGTTTCCGCATTCACAATTCAGAATTGTCATTATACTTCCTGCTTTCCTGCTGTTGTATTTCTGCTATCAGTATAGCATAAGCCGCGCATAAAGTCGAATACCGGCGCAAAGAAAAAGGGAGTGTTTCCACCTTTCTGTGCGGTTACGGCAGCCTGAGCAGTCCCGCCTCGCGCAGACTGTTGAGCAGCTCGTTGAACCGTGCAACGATGTCGTCCGCACCGGTTGCGTCTGCTACCGATGCCGCTGCTTCCGGACTTGCACCGGTTGGGCCGGTCGGGCCGGTTGGGCCAACTGCGCCTGCTTCACCTGCGGGGCCGGTCGGGCCGGTCGCGCCGACTGCGCCTGCTTCACCCGCCGGGCCTGTCGGGCCGGTCGGGCCAACTGCACCCGCTTCACCTGCGGGGCCGGTCGGGCCGGTCGGGCCGACTGCGCCCGCTTCACCTGCGGGGCCGGTCGGGCCGGTGGCGCCGACTGCACCCGCTTCTCCAGCGGGGCCGGTTGGGCCGGTCGGGCCAACTGCGCCTGCTTCACCCGCGGGACCGGTCGGGCCAACCGCGCCTGCTTCACCGGCAGGGCCGGTCGGGCCGGTTGGGCCAACTGCGCCTGCTTCACCCGCGGGGCCGGTCGGGCCAACTGCGCCTGCTTCACCTGCGGGGCCGGTCGGGCCGGTGGCGCCGACTGCGCCTGCTTCACCTGCGGGGCCTGTCGGGCCGGTTGGGCCAACTGCGCCTGCTTCACCTGCGGGGCCGGTCGGACCGGTCGGGCCAACTGCACCTGCTTCACCGGCGGGGCCGGTCGGGCCGGTGGCACCGGTCGGACCGGTCGGTCCCGGGAAGCCCGGCGGTCCCGGAGGACCCGGAATGCCTCTCGGCCCCATTGGCCCCATCGGTCCCCTTTCTCCTCGCGGTCCGCGCGGACCCGGAGGTCCGGGAGGTCCCATCGGGCCCGGTCGGTCGTTGCCCAGCACCGCATCGCACACGCGCTCCTGCCAGCGTTCGCTCGGACGTTCCCAGTTGCCGCAGCAGTCCTGTCGATCGTTCATGTCGTTCTTCCCTTCCTTCCGATTTGCCGGAAAACTCCGGCAGTTCAGTCTATGCCGAAGGCGGCTTTGCGGTGAGACCCTGCGCGGCAAAATACCGTCGGTTGTGCGCCACTGCCGCCGACTGCGGGCGCACGAGTGCTGCCCGTTCATTCCAAGCATAGGCTTGCTTGGGGTCTTCCAATTTGTCCCAGCAGGCGCACAAGCCGAGTGCCGGCGCATAAGCACAGGCGTTCACATCAATAAAGCCGTGCGGTGCTGTGCTTGCGGCTCGAATGGCGGTTTCGTACCAGAACACCGCCTGTCTTGCGCGGTTATCCGCATATTCGAGGGCTGCAAGCGCACAGCACACGGCACTGCGCGGCACCTCCAGTGCAAACGAGCGGGTCAGTTCCCGCTTTGCCTGCTCGCGCTCTCCGAGGGCGGTCAGCGCCTGCGACAGACCAAGGCACGCATCTATTTTGTTCTCCGTCCAGCCGTCCGGCATCGCAAGGAAGGCTTCAAACGCTTCGACCGCCTGTGCGTACCGTTTATGCGCCAGCAGCTCGCGCGCGTAATAATAGCTGCCGCGTGCATCCAGCTTTTCCCCCTTAGCGAGCAGGTTTTCGTAGATTTTCAGGTTGCGGTCGGAGTACGCGCACGGCGGCTTGCGGTGTGTCACCGCCGCGTCTCCGTACCGGATATTCCCGCGCGGCGCAATGCACTCGTGCACCGCACCCTGCCATCGGAAGTGCGCGGACGTTTTGAGCAGCCGCTCACGGTAACAGAAAAACGTCGGTCTGCCCTGCTCATCAAAACCGGTGTGGTACGGCAGCATGACGACATCGGCCGTGCCGTCCAGCTCCGCTTTGAGCGCAAGCAATTTCTGACGGTCGGACGGCAGAAGCACATCGTCCGCATCCAGCCACAGCGTATAGTCCATGCGCGCCTGTGCAAACGAAAAATTGCGTGCGGCAGAAAAATCATCGCACCACGGGAACACCTGCACAGTGCCGTATTTTTGGGCAATTTCCCGCGTTTTGTCAGTCGATCCGGTGTCCGTGATGCATATTTCATCCGCAATGCCGCGCACGCTGTCCAGACACCGCGCGAGCACCTTCTCCTCATTGCGTACGATCATGCAAAGGCTGACGGTCGTCATGGCATCCCCTCCCATCCAGTCTATGCAAGGCGAATGACAGTTGCCAATCTGCACGGATTTTGGTACAATAAGAAGAGTAAATCACGGAAACGGAGAGATTTTTCGATGGAGACCGAAGTAAAGCTGACCAAACTTGCAGGCTGCGCCGGCTGCGGCGCGAAAGTCGGTGCCGGAACGCTCGTACACCTGCTTGAAGGCTTTCGCACGCATACCGACCCGCGTCTGATCGTCGGCTATGACAAGAGCGATGACGCAAGCGTGTATGTGCTCGACGAGAACACCGCGCTCGTGCAGACGACCGACTTCTTCCCGCCCATCGTGGACGATCCGTTCCTGTACGGACAGATCGCGGCTGCCAACGCGCTCAGCGACGTGTACGCCATGGGCGGTGAGCCCAAGCTCGCGCTCAACATCATGTGTCTGGCGCAGAGCATGGACGATCATGCGGTGCAGGAAATCCTGCGCGGCGGCTACGACAAGGCCTACGAGGCCGGCGCGATCATCACGGGCGGTCACACCATTCAGGGTGCCGAGCCGATCTACGGACTGGCGGTTTCGGGCTTCGTGCATCCGAAAAAGGTGCTCACCAACAGCGGCGCAAAGCCGGGGGATGTGCTGATTCTGACCAAGCCGCTCGGCGTTGGCGTGCTGACCACAGCAGCAAAAGCGGATCTGGTCGAAAAGTCCGTGCTTGACCGCATCTACCGCCAGATGGCTGCGCTCAACAAGGCCGCGCGTGATGTTATGGTGAAATATCCGGTGCACAGCTGCACGGATGTCACCGGTTTTTCGCTGCTCGGCCACAGCTTTGAGATGGCACAGGGCAGCGGCGTTTCCGTGCACCTTCGTGCAGACGACGTACCCTATCATGCAGAAGCGTACCCGCTGGCAGAGATGGGACTGATTCCGGCAGGCGCGTACCGCAACCGACAGTATGCGGAGGCCGGCGTATGTGTCAAGGGTAAGGTTTCGCGAACCCTGCAGGATTTGTTTTACGACCCGCAGACCAGCGGAGGCCTGCAGACCAGCGGCGGCCTGCTGTTTGCCCTGCCGGAGCAGGACGCGCAGGGCTGTCTGGATGAGCTGCAGCAGAACGTGCCGGAGGCGAAGATCGTCGGGTATGTTACCGAAAAACAGGAGTTTTCGATTTATTTGGAGTAAAGATAAAATTGAGGATGGAGAATTGAGAATGGAAAATTAACACGGTAGTTGACCGTTTTCTTTGGAATTGAACCCAATCAAAACACCCCGAACCTAGGTTCGGGGTGTCAATCTGTCGAAAAAGTCGTATAGTCAGCAGTTTTCAGTATTTCGCGCGGCAGCGCGCATAAAATAGCATTTGCTCTGCAAATGCTCAAAAAGGGGGAGCATGTATCACCATTTTTGAACTTCTGGAGGGAGAAAGTTTCTGTATAGGAACTTTCGGACGACTTTGGAACGGCCCACGGTCCGTTCCTGCTTGTCGGCGAAACTGTAGTTTCGCGACAGCCTCACCCCGAACCTAGGTTCGGGGTGTTTTCTATTCGGAGCAGAGACTGAAATCTGACATTTCATTCTCCATTCTCCATTTTCAATTCTCCATTACTCTTTCCCGCCCTGCAGGATATAAATCCCATGCTCAATGGGTTCGAGCACGGCCTGCAGATTTTCGCACGCGCCCTTGGGACTGCCCGGCAGATTGATGATCAGGCTCGTGCCGCGAATGCCCGCTGCCGCGCGCGACAGACACGCCTTCGGCGTAATCTGCATGGACGCTGCCCGCATGGCCTCCGGGATACCCGGCGTGAGCTTTTCGCAGACCTTGATGGTCGCCTCCGGCGTTACATCGCGCGGTGCAAAGCCGGTGCCGCCGGTGGTGACGATGAGTGCGAGCTTCTCCTCGTCGGCGGCATAGATAAGCGCGGACTCGATACGCGGCTGCTCGTCCGGCAGCACCTCGACCGCTCCGACCGCGTAGCCTGCCCGCTCGAGCAGATTCTTGACGGCAGGGCCGCTCAAATCCTCACGCTCACCGCGGAACGACCGGTCGCTTACTGTAATAACTTTAGCAGTCAGTGGGCGAACACTGTTCGCCCCTACGGAACACGACATATCACACACCTCCGAAGCCGCAGTGCGGATAGGTGCAGACCTCACAGCCGAGACACAGACCGCCTTCTCCGAGCGCAACAAAATCGCGCCTGGTCAGCCGCACGCCCGCCGCGATGCGCGGCAGAACCAGATCAAAAATGGTGGCCTTGGCGTACATGACGCATCCGGGCAGACCCATCACCGGACGGCCGTCCGCGTAGTAGCCCAGAAGGAACATGGCGCCCGGGAGCACCGGCGCGCCGTAGGTGACGATATCCGCGCCGCTCTGTTTGATCGCACCCGGCGTGGAATCGTCCGGATCGACGCTCATGCCGCCCGTGCACAGGATCATATCGACCGGCTTGTTTTTCATCTGCTCGATAGCCGCTGCAACGTTCTCCATGCCGTCCTCGACCAGAACGTGCTCGGTCATTCTGATGCCGAGTGCAGCCAGCTTTCGTTCTACAACCGGCGTAAAGCTGTCCGGAATACGGCCCTTTGCGACCTCGCTGCCGGTAGTGACAACGGCTGCTGTTTTCAGCGTAAACGGGCGGACTTCCAGAATCGGCGTGCCGCCTGCCGCCTGCTCAGCCTGCCGCAGCTTCTCCTCCTCGATCACGAGCGGGATGACGCGCGTGCCGCACAGCTTATCACCCGGATGGACGATGCCGTTGCCGCGTCTGGTGGCGATCATGATTTCGTCAATACTGTTGACCGCGTTCAGCCGCTCGGTATCCACCAGAAAACGCCGTCAATGTCCGAAGAAAGCTCGATTTTGCCCTCTTTTGTCTCGCTTTTACGCATGTTGGCATTCTGACAGAGCGAACACAGCCGCTCTGCCGCGTCATTCTCGTGCAGAAAACCCGGCTGCAGCTCCCAGACGTAAAGCTGCTCCTTACCCATCGAAAGCAGCACCGGAATGTCCTCCGCGGTGACGATGTGGCCCTTGCAGAAGCGCGGCCCCTTGCTCACGCCCGGGATGATCTGCGTCATGTCGTGGCACAGAACATGGCCGACCGCGTCCTCGGTTTTGATACATTTCATGGCTTTTCCTCCTCGATCTCGTCACCGGCGGTGATCGTACCGCCCGTCAGCACAATGGCAAAAATGCCATCGGTCGGCATGACGCATTTGCCCGTCAGGCGGCGGATTTCACAGTCATTATGGCATTCCTTGCCGATCTGGGTCACCTGCAGACGCGTTTTTCCCACGCGGTGCACCGTACCGACCGGTAAATGCTTGAGGTCAATCCCTTCGGTGAGGATGTTCTCCGCAAAGTCGCCCGCATGGAGCTTCAGACCGGTTCGGCGCATTTCGTCCACGCTCTCCTGCGCCAAAAGGCTGATCTGGCGATGCCAGTTGCCCGCGTGCGCGTCACCGATGATGCCGTGGTTTTCTTTCACTGTGATACGCTCCACCGGGTGCTTTTTTGTTCCTTTATGTTCACTAATACAAACTGCTGTTACTTTTGCCATATTATCCTTTCTTATCTGTTGCAATAATTGAGAATTGAAAATGGATAATTGAGAATTAAGGTATCGCGCAAAGCGCGATTATTTAATAGCGGCACTATGTGCCGAACCTTCATTTTCCATTCTCCATTCCGACTCGCTAAGAGCCGCTCTACGAGCGGTTGCTCGCTGGACGCCCACTGCGGTGGGTGTCTCAATTTTCCATTCATCCTCCGATCTGGCTCATGCCTCTCCGGCTTTCACTCGGCTGCCCGGATTGCATATGGTGGCTGACCGGTTTCCCGAACATACCCTCGCGCAGTGCGCGTTCAAGGTTTTCGCCGTGCAGACCGCGCAGCGGAATCTCCTGCGCCGAGTGCAGGCACGGTTTCAGCCTGCCGTCTGCGGTAACGCGGATGCGGTCGCAGTCGGCGCAGAAACGGTGGCTCATCGGGCGAATCAGACCGATTTTCCCCTTCCAGCCGGGCATTCGATACCGTTCCGCAACGCCTTCATTCGGCAGGCGCTGCAGCTCCGGCAGGGCGTGCAGCACCGCGTCCGCAGAGAGAAACCGCTCACGCGGCCAGTCCGCGCACTCACCGATCGGCATGAGTTCAATAAAGCGCACCTCATATTTCCCGTCCTGCGCCAGCTGCGCCAGTGCCGGAATCTCGTCCTCGTTTACACCGCCGAGCAGCACGGCATTCAGCTTTGTACCGCGGAATCCGGCGTTCCACGCCGCGTCCAGACCGGCCAGCGTATCCGCGAGCGAGCCGCCGCGCGTCAGCGACGCAAATTTATCCTCATTTAAGGTATCCAGACTGATATTCAGCCGGTCAACCCCTGCTTGTTTCAGCTCTGCGGCGTACTGCGGCAGGAGTGCGCCGTTAGTCGTCATGGTGAGCTCCCGCACACCATTGATGGCACGCAGACTGCGGCACAAGTCCACGATGCCGCGCCGTACAAGCGGCTCTCCGCCGGTCAGCCGCACCTTGCTGACACCGAGCGAAACTGCCGTCCGCACGATCTCGGTCAGCTCCTCGAACGACAGCATTTCGCTGTGCTCCCGCTTGCACACGCCCTCAGCGGGCATACAGTACCGGCACCGAAGGTTGCACCGGTCGGTCACCGACAGCCGCAGATAGCGAATATTTCTTCCTTGATTATCCAGCATGTTGCTCACTCCGTCAGCGGCATGACGTCCTCTGGGCGGACGTACAGCGTCAGCTTTTCCGTGCCGGAAAGCGTCTCCCAGACCGCCTTATCCAGCTCCCACCGCAGCCTGCCTGCGCCTGTCGTCTGCAGCATGACCACGGTCGAAAACGGGTTTTCGACTACGCGCTCGACCGTGCACGGAATGGCGTTCTCCGTGCCCTCTGTGGTAAAGTAATGCGCCCGAACGCCAACGTAAGCGATGTTTTCCGGCACATGCAGCGCGGTTTTGAGCGTTACGTTCCAGTCCCTGCAGAACAGGGCCTCACCTTGCTTTACCTCGGCGGCAGAGACATTCTTGCAGCCGGAAATCAGTGCAGCACCCATGGTTGCCGGTGCGCGGAACAGTTCCTTGACCGTCTCCTTCGGGTCGGATTTTCCCTTGTTCAGCACGCACACCGTATCGCACAGGCGGTACACCTCATCGCGGTTGTGCGTGACGAACAGCGTACCGCACGAAAGATTTTTCAGGATGTCCGAAAGCTCCAGTTCCACCTGCCATTTCAGGTACGCATCGAGCGCGGAAAACGGCTCATCGAGCAGCACAAGCTCGGGCTGCCCGACCAGAATGCGCGCCAGCGCGCACCGCTGCTGCTGTCCGCCGGAAAGCTGACTCGGACGGTTGTTCTCCAGTCCCTCCAGGCGGAACGCGTGCAGAACTTCGCGCACCGCCTGCTCCCGCTCGTTTTTCGGGCGGGCGTGCGCGCCTGCGCGGATGTTCTGCTCCACTGTCATGTGCGGGAACAGCGCGTACTGCTGAAACAGGTAGCCGACCTTTCGCTTTTGCGGCGGCAGATCGATTTTCTTTTCGCTGTCGAACAGGACGCGCCCGTTCAGTTCAATATGACCCTTATCCGGCCTCACGATGCCTGCGATGCACCCCAGCGTCATGCTCTTGCCGCAGCCGGAGGCACCGAGCAGCGCCATCACTTCCCGCTCAGCGGTGAAATGCACGTTCAGGTGAAAATCTCCGAGCGTTTTCTCGATATCCACGATCAGTGCCATGCCTTACGCACTCCCCTCTCCCGCTTTTCGAGCAGATTGACCGCCAGCAGCACCACCGCCGAGATGGCAAGGTTGACCACGACCCACTTGAACGCCAGCGCGTCATCATTCGTGCGCCACAGCTGATAGACCGTCGTCGAAATGGTCGCTGTGCGTCCAGGCGTGTAGCCCGCCACCATGGATGTTGCGCCATACTCACCGAGCGCACGCGCGAACGCGAGCACCGTTCCCGCAAGGATACCCTGCCTGCAGCAGGGCATGCGCACCCGCCAGAAAATCCAGGTGTTCGAGCGGCCGAGCGTGCGGCCTGCGTCGGCAAGTGTTTGGTCAAAGCTCTCGAACGCGCCGCGCGCCGTGCGGTACATGAGCGGGAAAATGACAACGGCGGTTGCGAAAATCGCCGACCACCAGACCATGGTCAGCTTGAGATTAAAATGCGCGAGCGCCCATGCGCCGACGGCTCTTTTCGGTCCGAGCACGCGCAGCAGCAGATAGCCGACCACCGTAGGCGGCAGCACGAGCGGCAGTGTGAACAGCACATCCAGCACACCTTTGAGCACGCGCGGCAGACGCGCAACGTAATAGGCCGCCGCAATCCCCGCGAAGAAGATGATCACTGTGGAAATAAGTGCGATACGCAGCGAGTTATATAATGGATACCAGTCCATAATCGTCTCCTTTTGCAAATAAAGGCGAGAGATTGCTCCCTCGCCTTTCTATTGTATCAGATTATGCCAACGTGGTAAAGCCTACGCTCTCGAATACCTTGCCTGCTTCATCGTTGGTCAGATAGTCAAGAAACGCCTTCGCCTCGTCTGCGTGCGTGCTGTTCTTGAGCACGGCTGCCGGATAGATAACCTGACCGCACATGTCAGCAGTTGCCTCGTCAACCGTGTCGAGACCTGCCGAGAATGCGTCGGTTGCGTAGATAATGCCGCAGTCAACCGCGCCTTCGCTTACCTGTGTGGTAACTTCCTTTACGTTGGAGCCGTAGGTCAGCACGCCTGCATCCGCCAGCGCCTTCTCATCCAACTTGTAGCAGCTGAAAATCTTCTGGGTATACTGACCGACCGGTACATCGCTGTTGCCGATGGCAAGCAGCACATCACCGCTCTTCAGCTTCTCTGCAAGGTCGTCAAAGCTCTTGATTCCCTTCGGGTTGCCTTCCGGCACAGCCAGTGTTACCTTGTTCTCGAGCAGGTCGATACGGGTGCCGCCCTGCAGCTCATCCAGACCGTCCGGGTTCTTGTCGGTATCGTCCTTAAGAGAGCCGTCGAGTGCGTTCATCTGCTTGGGTGCTGCAGAGATGAACACGTCACAGTCCGCGCCTTCCTTGATCTGGGTGAGCAGGTCGCCGGAGGAGGCAAAGTTGAACGTCAGGGTGACGTTCGGGTCAACCGCCTTGTAGTCCTCTGCGATCCGGTTCAGGGTCTCGGTCATGGAGGCCGCCGCAAATACGGTCAGCTCTGCGGAATCTGCAGAACCCATGTCCTCAGCTGCACTGTCGCTGCTCTGGGAGGCACCGCAGCCTGCCAGAATTGCCAGTGACAGAGCCGCTGCTGCAAATCTTGCAAAACGGTTGTTTTTCATTGCGTTTTCTCCCTAATTTTATAACACCTTAATGAAATACGTTGGAAAAGTGCAGCAGCGCTTCGAGCACGCCGCCGCCGACCGCAAGCGCCTTATCGGATGCGGTATCGCAGTTTTCACGCTTGCCGCGCGGATCAACGTCACCGGATTTCATACCCTCATGTACAGGTACGCCAGCCTGCAGCAGACCGCGCAGACAGCCGCTGATGGTGGTTTTCATGGGTTTTCCCGCAACGTACGCGATGGTGTCTCCCGTCTCGACCAGATCGCCGATCTCACGGCACGGCTCGAACAAGCCGTCTGCCGGGGCACGCAGAACGCGCTCTGCCGCGTGGCCGCCGATCACACCGGGAACGCCCGTATTCGGCAGCGGCGAACCCGTATACAGCACCCGTCCGAGTGTATGCCCGCGCATGGTCTCAACCGCCGCGTGACAGTCCACGCCGGCCGTAAAGCCCGGACCGACCGCAATGACGATCGGCGCGTCCGTGATGTGCGTACCGAGGTTCTTTTTCGCCAGAATCGCGTCCACCAGAGCATCAGGGTGCAACTCCTGCACACAGCTTGCCGCCGGATCGGCCAGCACAGCAATGATACCCTGTTCGGTTAGTGCTGCCGCTTCGGCTGCAGTATCGGCTCGGCGGGCATGCACGCCCTCAACGACTGTTTCGCCCAATCGAATCGCTTCCGAAAAGCATACTGTACGGCGGATCGATGTTGGCTGCGGCAGATCTGTCAGCACCAGACGAATGCCCGCACGGTACAGCCGCAAGGCAATCCCCGTGGCAATGTCTCCCGCACCGCGTATCACGACTAACATGGCGTTTTCCTCCGTTTATCTTCGTTATATTTTGCAAACTATAACGATTGCTACCGATGATTATAGCGTATCGGTCGAGTGAAGTCAATATTTTTTCTGTGTGGCAGACATGATATAATACTATTATAAAAGCATGGTTGCAGGGCGGGGTGACCCCCCCCCGCCGTATATAACAACATGCAGATAATTTACAACGGCGGGATGAGATCATCCCGCCCTACGGTAAACATGGTTGTATTAGGTGGATTTATGAAAATATGTGAACAATTACACATTATAAAAGGTGTAACCGCCGTGATCGGCAGCGGCGGAAAAACAACTTTACTGCGTATACTGGCCGAAGAATTATCCGGAACGGTGATTTTGACGACTTCCACACACATTTTGCCGTTTGCGGGCATTCCTCTGTTGGTGACGGATGACATTGAACAGGTCCGCCGCGCACTTGCGCTTCACCGCGTAATCTGCATGGGCACGCCTGCCGCTGAGGGCAAGCTGACCGCGCCGGCACTTCCCTTTTCCGTGCTCGCGGACGCCGCTGACTATGTGATTGTGGAGGCCGACGGCTCCAAGCGGCTGCCGCTCAAGGCACACGCCTCGCATGAGCCGGTCATACCTGAGAATACACGCAAAACCGTGTGCGTCGTGGGCGCATCCGGGTTTGGAAAGCCGGTCGAACAGACCGTACACCGACCGGAACTGTTCTGTGCGCGCACCGGTGCACACATGAGCGGTATTGTCACGCCGGAGCTGGCCGCGCAAGGCATTATCGCAGAACACTTAGCGGATATCGTTGTGCTCAATCAGGTGGAAACGATATCTCCGGCAGCAGCGAAAAGTTTTGCAGATACACTTCAAAACGCCAATATAACGGCTATCTGCACCAGTTTAATACAGGATAAACGCTGATTTGCATCTTTGCTCTTCACGCTCAACGCTAATAAGAAAGAACCGCACAATGTGCGGTTCTTTCTTATTCCATTCCTACAGGTTTATCGCTGTTAAACTTGGTTTTGATTGCAATATCCGTATAAAGCAGTTCTTTTTCCGGTGTTTTTTTGTTCTGCAGGTAGTCAAACAGCAGAAACGGCGGCCGGTAGCCCTGCTCGAATGCCTTCTGATCGAGCACAAAACTCAAGCTATCTGACTGGAGCAGCTTCATATTCATCGGGTTGAGGTCGAATGCAACGACCTTGACCTTGCCCTTTCGGCCTTCTTCTTCTACAGCTGCGCACGCACCGGCCTGTCCGTTGGACGCAACGTAAATGCCGGTCAGGTCAGGATTTGCACGCAATGCGTGCTGCGTAATCTCGTGAGCATAGTCATCCCGGTCGAAACATGGCTGAAATGCTAACAGTTCAATTTCGTTTCCTGTTTCGCCATTAATGGTATCCATAAATCCGTTTAATCGGTTATTATGTGCGGTATTATTCAAGTGTCCCGCCAGCGGAAGCACCTTGCCGCCCTCGGGCAGCATCAGCCGAAGCAAGCCTGCGGCGGTCTGTCCGGCACGGTAGTTGTCCATACCAATGAACGCAAGACGCCTGCTGCCCGGTGCATCCGAGTTGAGTGTGATGACCGGAATGCCCTGTTCGTACAGTTCATCGATGCACTGGCGAATCTCCGGCGAGTTGTTCGGCGCGATAGCCAGTCCCTGCACGCCCTGTGAAACCAGTTCTTCAATGTGTTCGAGTACCATTTCGGTATCCAGACCACGGTTTTCGCGCATGATCAGTTCCACGCCCGAGGCGGCAAGCTCCTCTGCGGCGCGCTGCACGCCTGCACGCACGATCTGTATCGTCGGCGTCTCGACGGATTGCAGGATCGCCCCCAGCTTGAACTCCCTGCGGGATTTGACCAGCGCCTGTCCGATCAGGTTGGGTTTATACCCTAATTCTGCTGCAATTTTATGAATTTTCGCTGCTACTTCGGGGTTTACGCGCCCTCGATTGTGCAGCGCACGATCTACCGTACCGCGGGATACACCTGCCAGCTCCGCAATCTGCTGTGCGGTTACAGCCATGCTTTTTCCTCCTTACTATATAGTGAGTATTACCCACTCGTTTTTTCTGTTTATAGTATAACACAATGCACGCAACTTGCAACTGTTTTTCGCGTGTTTTTCCTATAAATGGGCTTTTCTTGACTGTTAAGGCAATTACCCCAATATACCCCCTCTGTTTTTATGCAAAATGCCTATCAAATTGCACGCTTTGCACGCACATATGAATAATTCAATGGCTATTCATACAAAAAGGCAATCCTAATTTTGTACTGTTTACTAAATCGAAATAAATCTCACATTTAAGACTTGAAATATCCCAACCAACATGATAATCTATGGACAACGAAATAAATCCCCGATTGAAACATCCAAAAGCCTGAGAGAAGATACGGATTTTTCCAAGGGGAATTATTTTAAGGCAAGTGCGTTCACGAGAACGCCGAGAGAAAAGCTATGGGCTTCCCGAAACCGAGAGAAGAAGCGAATCCGGGGAGCGCAAACCAGCGGTTTTCCTGCATCATTGCATACAGAGCGACTCAGAAACGGTTTCCGTATTCGCTCTGCACGCAACAGTGCAGGAAAGCCCGACGAAAAAATGTAGGGGGTATACTACAAATGACATTCTTCTCCTCACTCGCATGGACAGGAATCTCGTTCCTGTTGTTCACAGTCCTCGTTGCAGTCATTTCCGCATGGAAGACCCGCGACGAGCAGCTCGACACCGCTGAGGGTTATTTCCTCGCAGGCCGCGGCCTACCGGGCGTAGTCATCGCCGGTTCTCTGCTGCTGACCAACCTTTCCGCTGAACAGCTCGTCGGTCTGAACGGCCAGAGCTGGAAGACCAACATGGGCCCGATCGCATGGGAGGTCGGCTCGATGTTCACCCTGCTGGTTCTGGCGTACTACTTCCTACCGAAGTACCTGAAAATGGGCGCCATGACCATCCCGTCCCTGATGGAGGAGCGCTACGGCAAGGGCACCAAGACGATGTTCTCGCTGGTAATCGTTGTTATGTACTCCATCCTCAACCTGCCGGTCATCCTGTACTCCGGTGCAGTCGTTTTCGAGCAGATCTTCGACATCTCCGGCATCCTCGGCACCAGCAAGTTCATGGCTGTTGCCATCCTGTGCCTCATCATCGGCATCATCGGCGGCTGCTACGCTATCTTCGGCGGCCTGAAGGCAGTTGCGGTTTCTGATACCATCAACGGCATCGGTCTTATCATCGGCGGTCTGATGATCCCGTTCCTCGGCTTCGCGGCTCTGTCCGCTGCAACCGGCGGCCATGGCATCATGGACGGCATCAAGTACATGGTAGAGGCAGATCCGGCCAAAATGAACGCAATCAACGCATGGAATGCACCGGAACCGGAAGTTCCGTGGCCGCTGATCATCACCGGTATGTTCTTCAACAACCTGTACTGGTGGTGCACCAACCAGTCCTTTGTACAGCGTTCCCTCGCAGCAAAGAGCTTGAAGGAAGGCCAGAAGGGCGCTATCTTCTGCGGCTTCCTCAAGTGCCTTGGCCCTCTGTACCTCGTAATCCCGGGCGTCATCGCATTCTACCTGCCGTCCATTCAGGACAAGCTGGCTGCTGCCGGTTCCTCCGCTATCGACTTTGCTTACCCGGCTCTGATCGCTGAGATCGTACCGAAGCCGGTAATGGGTTTCTTCGCCGCTGTCATGTTCGGCGCGATCCTGTCCTCCTTTAACTCGGTACTGAACTCCGCATCCACCATGTTCACCTTGGACCTGTACCGTTCGTCCATCAATCCGAAAGCTTCCGACACCAAGTGTGTTAAGGTCGGCAAGATCTACGGCACCATCGCAGGCTGCATCGCAATTGTTATCTCTCCATTCGTTATGTACGCCGGCGGCATCACCACGTTCCTGAACTCCATGAGCCAGTTCGTTTCCCTGCCGGTACTGTGCACTATCCTCGGCATCTTTATGTTCAAGCGCATCCCGAAGTACATGCCGAAGGTAATCACCGTGTTCCATGTTGTATGCTACGGTGCGTTCCTGCTCATCAAGCCGTGCTATCCCGGCTCTTCCAACCCGATCCACTATCTGTACGCAATGGCTGTTCTGTTCCCGATCGAGCTGCTCATCATGTGGTATCTGAACAAGTATCATCCGGCTGAGGAGTACGAGATCCGCGACGTAGGCGCAGTAGACCTGACCCCGTGGAAGTACCGCCATGTTGTATCCATTGTCGGCCTGCTTCTGGCACTCGGCATTTACATCCTGTTCTCCCCCCTCGGCATCGCAGCCTGATTTTAAGACAATACACACCTTTTCTTTCCCTTTCGCACCGTTTTCGGTGCAGATCCCTCGCTGTCCGGCGGTGAATTTGATCCTCGCCGCCGGGTAGTAAAATATTTTTGAAAATTTTAAAATTCCCTATTGCGTTCTCGTGAACGCAGATGTATAATCAACCTGACCTCAAAAATGAGGAATGCACACACCAAGTACCGACTGATGCGTGCATCAGTAAACACGAAAGTAAACGCAGAACCGTCTGCGCTGACCTCTCACAAAAACCACCTTTTCACCCATTTTACACAACATTTTAGGAGGAATTCATCATGGAAAACCTGAACATTGCACTGATCGGCTGCGGCATGATCGGCCGTGAACACATTGAGCGTATCCAGAACCGCATCCGCAACGCAAAGGTCGTTGCAGTCTGCGACGTATTTGAAGAAGGCGCTAAGAAGGGCGCTGAGATTGCCGGTGCCGGCACCAAGGTTTACACCGACTTCAACGAAGCAATCAACGATCCGGATGTAAACGCTGTTGTTGTTACCACCCCGGGTCAGTTCCACAAGGGTCCGGTTCTGGCAGCGATCAAGGCTGGCAAGCCGGTATTCTCCGAGAAGCCGCTGGCAAACACCGCTGCTGACGGCAAGGAGATCGTTGAGGCCGAGATGGCAGGCGGCAAGCACCTCGTTCAGGTTGGCTTCATGCGCCGTTACGACCGCGGCTACCGTCAGGTCAAGGAACTGATCGACTCCGGCAAGTTCGGTGCCCCGATGGTAATCAAGTGCACCCACCGTGCAGACGGCGTTGCCGACGACTACACCACCGCAATGGCTGTTACCGATACCGCAATCCACGAGATCGACGTTCTGCCGTGGCTGGTAAACGACGAGTGGGACGAGGTTCAGTGCATCATGCCGAAGACCAACAGCAAGGTTAAGAACGCGCTGAAGGACCCGCAGATCATGATCATGAAGACCAAGGGCGGCATCATCAACATGCTCGAGGTAAACGTAAACTGCGGCTTCGGCTACGACATCAACTGCGAGGTTGTATGTGAGAACGGCGTTGTAAACCTGCCGTGCCCGTCCTTCCCGACCGTTCGCTACGCTAACGAGGTTTCCACCAAGATCGAGGACAACTGGATCCTGCGCTTCATCGATTCTTACGATGTAGAGATTCAGGACTGGGTTGACCATGCACTCAAGGGCGAGACCGGCGGCTCCTCTGCCTGGGACGGCTACGTTGCTTCCATCACCGCTGACGCTCTGGTTAAGTCCCAGACCTCCGGTGTGCCGGAGAAGGTTGTTACCGGCGGCACCCCGAACTTCTACAAGAAGTAATCCACTCACATTTTCTATTCATTGCTACTCACTCGCAAGGGTGGCAGAGCTTCCTGCTTTACTGCCCTTGCATATCACCTTAACCACTATACCGCGTTTTACAACGCGAAATTGATACGTTAAAAGGAGTTACTGCTATGAAAATCGGTTTTAACGAAGGCTGCAACCGTTTCTGCGAAAACCACTCCGTACTTGAAGACCTCGACCTGTGCGAGAAGTACGGCTTTGACTACATCGACATCCAGTCCGAGTGCCTCGACCGCGAGATCGCTGCCGGCAAGTACACCATCGATGATCTCGGCGCATGGTTCGCTGACCCGAAGCATCACCTGAAGATGCTGTCCTACAACGCCCTGATCTTCTTCAACATGAAGCAGACCCAGGAGGAAAAGGACGCCGTTATGGCAAAGCTGGATCAGATCATCGCAGACTGCAACAAGCTGGGCTGCAAGATGATCGTTGTTGTTCCGTCCATGGATCTGACCGTTCCGGCTACCGTTGACGAGATCCGCGAGGACGCTGTTGCTGTTCTCAAGGAGATGGTAAAGAAGGTTGAGCCGCACGGCATCAAGCTGTCCATCGAGTTCTGCGGCGCACCGACCATGTCCATCAACCGCTTCGAGTACGCTTACGACATCGTTACTGAGGTAGATCATCCGCTCGTCGGCATCACTCTCGACCAGTACCACTTCCATGCAATGGCTTCCGAGTGGGCTGCTCTCGAGAAGGCTGACGGCAAGAAGATTTTCGTATGGCACCTGAACGGCATGGAGAATATGCCGTGCGGCGCTGCTTACAACAACGACGAGAAGCGTCTGTGGCCGGGCGAGCCGGGCGACTGCCTCGACCACAAGCGTTACGCAGATACCCTCAAGAAGATCGGCTTTGAAGGCGACGTTTGCACCATGGAGGTGTTCCGTCCGGACTACTACAAGCTGTCCAACGAGGAGAATATCAAGAAGGCCGCCGAGGTTACCAAGGCACATGTTGCGAAGTACTGGGCTGACTGATTTCACAGAGTGAAGATTTAAGAGTGGAGAGTGAAGAGCTTTCCACTCTTTTTCTGTATACCCGCAAAAGAGAAAGAGTGGAGAAAATCTCCACTCTTCACTCTTTTATAAGGCGCTGCTGACTACCGCCGCGACCTCTGTCTCACTGATTCCCTGCTTCGCGGATACAGAGTATGCAAAGCCGCCATTCGACCACGTTGCCACATTTACCTTATCATTACCGCGCAGTTCGACCGAAACGCCGTTCACATCCACGGTTTTCTTGTTGGAATAGGTGTTATAGTCGCCGGAGTTATCGCCTTCGCCGCGGCTTACGCGGTACACGAGCATATCATCGCCCTTCACATAGAACACCTCAGCCAGCTCACCGGAGATATCAATGTACGCATCTGCCTCGTAGCCAGCGGGTACGGTCGGCGCCTTGATGTCAAAGCCGACTGCCTTTGCAAGCTCTGCAAGGGAGTCATGGGCGGTCAGCAGATTCGGAATCTGCGAAGAATCGTCGTCCTCGGTCTTGGCATCCGGGTTAATGGTGATGGTGTCGCCGCTGGTCTTTACGGTTGCCGGATCGTTGCCGAACAGCGGCACGAACAGGTCGATCGGCACATATGCGGTGTTGTTCTTGATGATCGGCGCGGAACCGAGCGAAAATGGTGCGCTCATGCCGGCCATGCCCTCAACGGCAGTATAAACGACATAGCTGTTGTCGCCAATGCGCAGATCGGACTGCATTTCGCCGTTGTTGATGTTGATGGAGCGGTCAGCGTTCCACGTTACCTTGAAGCCCAGCGCCTCCGCAATGGCGCGGACCGGAGCCATTGTGCAGCCGTTCACGGAAATCGTCTGCACGGGCATGGTCTTGCCCTTGACAACAATCTTCATCTGCGCCTGCTGGCTCTGTGCGTTCGGTGCCGGAGCGATCACCATCGGCTCATCGTTTACCGCCATCGCCGGTACTGCCATCGTACCGGCTACTGCCAGTGCCATCATCATAGAAATCGTCTTTTTCATAAAAAATCGTCCTTTCATTATTTGCGTGTTTTTGCCGTTCGCTATTGATACAATCAGGAACTGCAAAATGCTGCAGTCTTTTCAAAAATTTTTCTGCGGCCGCTTTATTTGCCGTTCTGCCCTATATACAATCGGCGGATCGGAAATGTTGCAGAAAAAATAAAAATTTTTCTGTGCCATACGCAACATTTTTGTTATATTAAATGTATATAAATCAGAAAATAAATTGATCCATAGAGGTGACATTATGACACTGACGATTCCAATCAGCCGATTCCGGCGGCTGCTGTTTGCCGTCCTGCAGGCGATTGCGCCTGCGCGCGCTTCGGCGGCAGCACACGCACAGCTTTCGCAGTTATATGATAGATGGGGTACTGCTGTGTTTCGTGCGGCTTATGCGTACTTACACAACAAAAGCGATGCAGAGGACGTACTGCAGGACACCTTTCTGCAGTATATGCGCACTTCTCCGGAACTGGAATCACCGGCGCACGAAAAGGCGTGGCTGCTGCGGGTTGCCATCAACCTGAGCAAAAACAAGCTGAATTCGGCGTGGTTCAAGCGCACGGACACACTCGAGGAAAGCTATCCGTGCGCTGACTTAGACAGTAACCTTGCGTTTGTGTGGGATGCTGTGCGCGCTTTGCCGTCCAAGTACCGCGAACCCATTCATCTGTTCTATCACGAAGGGTATTCTACCGCGGAAATCGCACGCATTCTCGGACAGAAGGAGAGCACCGTGCGTTCCCTGCTGCACCGAGGACGCAGTATGCTCAAAGAGACACTGAAGGAGGCGTATGATTTCGATGAATAAGTACAACCTTTTGATGGAGCACGTCAATCCGTCTCCCGACCTCGAGCAGCGCCTGCATGATGCGCTGGATAAACCGCCGGTGCGCAAACCGCCCGCCTGGAGAAGATACGGAGCGGCTGCAGCTTGTCTGGTACTGATTATCGGCGGCACAGCTGTTATGCAGATGAATCGCACGCCTGCAAATCCGGATGGCGAGGGAAAGGAACCGCCTGTTGCGGCCACTGCGCCGCAGGAGTATGCCACCACCGATGAGCTGGCTGCCGCTCTGTCGTTCCCGCTGGCGCTGCCGCAGACCTTGCCGGATGGCTATACGTTCGACTCGGCATCCGATCAGTTCGGCATGGCTGTTGTTGTGTATGCGGACGCGGAAGGACATACACTTAAATACTGCATGGGTAAAGGCGAGGACGCGCTGACCGGTATGAACCACACCGTTTCCGGCGAGAAACTTGAGGGTACGGATGCACTGCTCTATGCTGAGACCGGTTATACCGCGGTCGAGTGGAAGGATAGCAAGTATAGCTATTGCTTTAGCGCGGATGAATCTTTCGATACCGCAGTTTGGCAGGCTCTGGTAAACAGCATAAAATAATCTGCTAATTTGTTGAGCAGCACCCCAGGGTAAACGTTTCATCCTCACAATAATTTCTCATTCCTAATTTCTCATTTTTCTGCTATACTATATAGTTAGGAACAAGAAGAAGGAAGGATACCATGACACTCTACATCAACGCCTGTCCGCGGGAAGAGTCGCGGACGGAACGGCTGGCGCGCGCCTATCTCGCACACATAAGCGACGTCACCGAGCTGAACGTATACGATCAGCCGCTCGTCCCGCTCGACCGTAAACGGCTTGCTCACCGCGAATCGCTCATTGCCGGCGGCAAATGGCACGACCCGATGTTCGATTATGCCCACCAGTTCGCCGATGCCGACGATATCATCATTGCCGCTCCCTACTGGGATCTGGGCTTTCCGGCACAGCTGAAAACCTACATCGAGAACATTTATGTCACCGGCATTGTCAGCGCCTACAACGACCACGGACAGTCGTGCGGCCTGTGCCGCGCCCGCAGTCTGACCTACATCACCACCGCAGGCGGCGCATACGACCCGCGGTTCAGCTTCGATTATCTGACCGCTATGGCCAAAGAATACTTTGGTATCCGCGAGACCCGACTTATCTATGCGGAGTGTCTCGACATCTGCGGCAACGACCCCGAGGCTATTCTGCAGTCCGCAATCGACCAAATTGAAAGGAGCGCTGACCGATGACCGGAACCTGTGACGACTGCGCCTACAACGTCTACGATGATGAAATGGATGAATATGTATGCGAAGCCTATCTGGATGAGGACGAATTTTACCGCCTGATGCAGACCGGCAAAAGCTGTCCGTACTACCGCTCCGGCGATGATTATGAACTGGTACGCCACCAGAATTAAGGAGGAACCCTGACGATGACCGAACTTGAAAAAGCCGCTTCCGGCCTGCTGTACGACGCCAACAGCGACCCCGCACTGCTCGAAGCGCGTGCGCAGACCAGCGATCTGTGCATGGATTACAACGCACTCCGTTCCTCCCAGGAGGAGGAGAAAAACGCCCTTCTACATACCATTTTAGGTGCCTGTGCGCCCGATATCGTCATTGAGCCGCCGTTTTTTGTCGATTACGGCAGCCATACGCGTGTCGGCCGTGCATTTTATGCAAACCATAACCTTGTGATTCTGGACGCGGCGCCGGTCACCATCGGCGACCATGTGTTCATCGGCCCGAACTGCTGTATCTCGACCGCAGGCCATCCGTTCGATGTTGCACAGCGCAACGCCGGACTGGAATATGCCAAGCCGGTCACCATTGGCAATAACGTCTGGATTGGCATGGGCGTGCAGATTTGCCCGGGCGTCACCATCGGTGATAACGCCGTCATCGGCGCAGGCAGCGTTGTGACGGAGGATATACCGGCAGGTATGCTTGCCATCGGCGTGCCGTGCAAGGCCGTGAAGCAGGTAGCGAATAAACCGCAGAGACGCATTCTCTGATGAATCAGTAATTGGGAATTTTATCTCCCATAGGGCAGACCACCGGTCTGCCCTTTTATTTTACCTCTGCAGAATGCGAAAAAGGGAGGCCACTGGCCTCCCCTGCGAAACATAAAACCGTATCATCGATTACTAACTGCTAATTTATTGAACCGCTTCGACAGTCTCCGAACCGCCCTCTTTATAGGTATAAACGGTAAACCCGTCGTACGTCCAGATGCCGTCCTCACCTTCGCCCATGCAGCTCGGCGAATAGCTCTTGGATGTCGGTGCGCCGAGTGCGCTCTCGAGTGCGGATGCGGACGAGCCGACGTACCCGCTCGCCTGAGAGGCAGTCGGCTTCGCCGGCTCTGCGGGTTTGGTCTCAGCCGGAGCGCTTGCCGCAGGCTTGCTCTGTGCCGGCTTGCTTGCCGGAGCGGATGCCGCCGGTTTGCTCGTCGAGGCAGACGGCTTTGCGGTCGTGGTGTTCGTGCTGCTCGTTACCGGCTTGGTTGCGTTGGTTTTATCCTCGGTTTTGCTGTCGGTCGAGGTCTTATCGTCAGTCTTAGTCTCGGTCTTTGCGTCCTCGGTCTTGGTCTCGTCGGATTTCTCCTCGGTCTTCGCTTCGTCCTTCTTATCCTCGGTTTTGCCGGTCTGGACGGTCTGGCTCTCGTCCTTGGTATCGTCCTGTGCGGTGTTGCCGCCGCACGCAGCAAGACCAAAGCAGAGCGTTAGTGCCAGCAGCATGGCTGTCAGCTTTTTCATAAAATTTCCTCCATATTGTTTATTTCTTCTGCGGATACTGATTAGACGGATTACGGTTCGGTTTTGTTCCCCAAATCCGGTGAATATTTTAGTATATTCGGCAGATTTCGCTCGACAATCTCGATGATGACCGTATCGCCCTCCTGCACCTGCTCCAGCGGATACGGCATCTGCCGGGTGATGATCGCCTCACGGAAATCCTCTGCGAGAAACGGATGCAGCGCATTGCCGAACGAATCGCGGCACAGCAGCAGACGGCCGTTCGGCGCATTCTCCTGTGTGGTCTGCATGAGGATATCCTCGTCCGAGCGCGGCGGGTTCACATACGAAAACGAGGTCTGATACACCTGCGTTTCCTCCTTTTGCGTGCCTTTCGGGTACAGCATTTGGTAAAGATCGCCGCTGTGGCTCCGCTCGGTCGTATATTCCTCATCCGTGAACGATGTATGCGGCAGACCGAGCGTGTTCATCAGATAATCGTGTGCGAGCGCGGCGCCGCGGTTCGTCCAGTGCGAGTCGGTCTTATAATACAGCACGTTTGCGTGTGCGCGGAACACGGAGAACAGGTCGGCATAGTTCACGCCCTCCTGCTCGAGATACGGCAGCACGCGTTCGTAGCTGCCGTCCGCGTCCTCGGTCAGGTAGCGCGCAGGCATGTGCTCCGGGTAAAGCGAGCTTTTATTCGGCGCAATCGTGAACAGAAAGCGCGCGCCGCGACTTTCGCAGTAGTCCTGCATGGATTTTACCGTCTGCGCCAGCTGCTGCGCCTCACTCTCGGTCAGCGTTGCGTGATTCTGATAATCATCGAGCGTTTTCGCGTAGTACAGCCAGCCGTCCGTACCGTAAATGACGTCCTCAGCAGGCGAGGTGCACAACAGCCTGGTCTGCAGGGCGGCGTTCGCGGTGACAAGCTCCTGCCGGAAGCCGAAATGGTCGGCAACATAATCAGTCAAGCCGCCGAGAAAGTCTGCGTTCCAGCCGGTCTGCGCGTTCCACAGGCTCGGCTTGGGCGTGAGATGCTCATTGCCTGCCGCCTGCTGCTCGGGCAGCACGAGCATACCCGCTGCCGGAATCAGGCACAGCGACAAAAACGCCGCTGTAAACCATTTATATTTCATATTTCACCTCAGAATCGGAAGTAAATGAACGGATTAAACGAGCCTGCCGCAAGGTACATCATACACAGCAGCAGCAAACCCAGAGAGCCGATGAACGTCACACCCTCACGTTTCGGCGTATGCTCACGGGCCACAGGCGTACACAGGAGCAGTGCAAGACACAGCGTCAGCGCAAACGCAGGCGTAAACTTTGCCCAGACAGCCGCTGTGCCCAGCCAGTGCAGACCAATGCCGAAGAACATCGCGGTATACATGGCGCCCGCCTGCGCCAGCGTGTCCGCACGGAACAGCGTAAAGCCGAGCACGACCACGAGCAGCGTGTACAGCTGTCCGATGCGCTTGCCCTTGAGCTTGTCTACCGGAATCGCGCCGCAGTCCTCAAGCACGGAAAACAAGCCGTGCCACAGTCCCCAGAGGACAAACGTCCAGCTTGCGCCGTGCCACAGTCCGGTTGCGAAAAATACGAGAAAACGGTTGAGCCACGTCCGCGCATTCCCTTTTCGGTTGCCGCCGAGCGGAATATACAGATAGTCGCGGAACCAGCCGGACAACGAAATGTGCCAGCGGCGCCAGAACTCCTTGATGGTGGTCGCGGTGTACGGATAATTGAAGTTTTCGCGGAAATGGAAGCCGAACATGCGTCCGAGACCGATGGCCATATCACTGTAGCCGGAAAAATCGAAGTAGATCTGCAGCGTGTAGCAGATGGCGCCCGTCCATCCTGCCAGCATGCCGATCTCTCCGGCAGGCAGCGCGAACACGGTGTCCGCCATCTGACCGAGCGCGTTCGACAGCAGCAGCTTTTTGCTCAGACCGCAGATAAACCGGCGGATGCCGAGTGCGGTCTCCTGCGGTGTGGTGCGGCGGCTGTCGATCTCCCGCTCGATGTCGTGATATTTGACGATCGGCCCGGCGATCAGCTGCGGGAAAAACGCGATGTACAGCAGCACCTTCTTGAACGAGTGAGAGACCGTTTGTGGCTCACGGTACACGTCGATGACGTAGGAAAGTCCCTGAAAGGTGAAGAACGAGATGCCGATGGGCAGCGCAATGCCGGTCAGCGGCAGACTCAGCCCGCACAGTGCGTTCAGTGTGCGGATAGCAAAATCCGCGTACTTGAACACGGCGAGCAACCCTATCCCGCCGAGGACAGCAAGCGTGACGCCGAGTTTGGCGTACTTTCCTGCGGCCAACCGTCCGCAAACGTAGTTAAGCGCCACCGAGAGCAGCAGCAGCGGCAGGTAATACACCTGTCCGAACGAGTAGAACACCAGACTTGCGAGGAGCAGCCAGGTGTTTTTCGCATCCACGTTCGGCAGCCTGCGATCGAGCAGAAACACGATCGGCACAAAGAAAAACAACGAAATTGCAGAACTAAATACCATAGATTAACCCTTTATGCACCGCAATTCCGTCTGCGGTGTTACTTTTTTGTCGATGTCGAATTGGCAACGGCAATACCTCCGCTGACCAACACAAGCGCCGCCAGATTGCGTACGGTGAAGATATTCTCGCCGAGCACGAGCGCAGAGAACAACGTGCCGAACACCGGAATCAGAAAGCCGAACAGACTGACCTTTCCGACCGGAAATTTACCCAAAAGCGCCGTCCAGATGGTAAACGCTGCCGCAGACAGCGCGATCATGTAGCCGAGCAGCAACACGCCGCCGAGCGTCACCCGACCGAGTGCGCCTCCGCCAGCCGTGCCGACACCCAACAGAAAACAGCCGCCGATGAGCAGCTGCCAGCCGGTCAGCAGCATGGGATCACGGCCGGGCGTGTAAATGCGCGAGACAAGCGCGCCCGCGCCCGCCGAGACCGCGCTCAGCAGCACCAGACCGTCACCGGTGAGGTTGAAGCCGTTCAGTCCGCCCAGTCCGAGCGCGAGCACGCCCGCAAAGCCGCAGATGCAGCCAAGCGTTTTCCGTCGATTGAGCTTATCATTCGGCAGCAGGCAATGCGCCAACAGCAGCGCGAAAAATGTCTGCGTGCCGGAGAGCACCGAGCCTTTGGTGCCGGTCGTGCCGCTCAGACCGATGTAGTAGCACACATACTGCAACATGCTCTGAAACAGACTGATTGCCAGAATCGGCTTGATTTCATCCCGTTTGGGCACGATTCGGTGCCCTTTCAGCCGGGTTACGAGCAGCACAAGAATTCCCGCCAGCGCAAACCGCCAGCCGGCAAATACAAGCTGCGAAAACGGCGCGTCAGCCGGAACAGCGAACAGCTCGTACCCGCGCTTGACACACGGCGCCGCACTGCCCCAGAGAGCGGTGCATAAAACCGCCGGTAAATATAATTGACGTAACAGACTGCGTTTTTGTTCCCCCATTTTGATACTCCCAGACAAAAATTTTTATGATTGACTCTATCAGTATACCATACTTCCCTGCTCTCCTGCAAGAAAGGGAGTTTTATCGGACTTTCTCTGTGGTACACTGTCCTCAGTAAAAGCGAGGTGAAGCCATGATCTACACTTGCGACACCAAATGCTGCCACTTTATCTTCTTCGGCAGCGCTGAAACCCGCGTCTGTCCGGATTGCGGCAAGCACAGCATCCGGCCGTCCACACTCGAGGAACGCGCTGCGTTCTTCCGCCGCCAGATTGAGTTCGCGCAGGAGCATCCGACCGGATAAGGCAATACCGCATAATTGAACAAGAGCGATTTACGAGCAAATTTTGCGTACTGATTAGGCGCGGTTTTGCGGTAATACTTTGTGTATTACCGCAAAGCCGGAACGACATCAGGACACAAAATTTCCGTAAAGCGCCGCAGCTTTAATTGTGCGGTGTTGCCTTCATCAAAAGAAAAACCCCTTCCGAATGTTGTCCTCGGAAGGGGTTCACTTACTGTCTTCAGTTGTCATGTACGATTACGGCTCCTCGTGTGATGTTTTTTTAATCAGACGATTACTTGCCGCGACGATTGGTACGGTTCATGGTCTTAGCGTTGATGTGTTCGCTTTCCAGTTCTACCATGCGAGCGTTTACCAGTCCATTGAAGAAACTTCTCATACCCATAATCTTTGCACTCCTTTTCAGTGATTCAAGTGATTGTATTTTTGAGATCCTTTCCTGATCTCTGGTATTATAATACACTTTCCCTGAAAAGAATACAAGAGCAAGATTTTATGAATATCCCACAATGCAAGCGCTATCATTTTGTGAAGATTGCACAGTGTAGCTTGACATCTTGTACATAATTAACCGAAACCACTTGTGAACTTTACATAACAAATCAGTGATACTCCTTCGCCAGTCGTTCAAACAGCGGCAGCGCACGCTCGATGGTCTCGGTTTTCACACAGTAAGAAATTCGCATATGACCGGGGGCACCGAAATCCGCACCCGGAACGACCAGCAGGTCATATTTCTTTGCGCGTTCACTGAAGGCGCGGTCGTCCGCCTCGAGCGTCTGCGGGAACAGGTAAAACGCGCCGTCAGGCTTGACACAGTGATACCCCATCGAGGTCAGACCGTTAAAGAGCAGGTCGCGGTTGGTCTGGTAGACCGCAATATCGCTGGTCTGGTCGGCGCAGCGTGCCGCCACGCGCTGGAACATACTCGGCGCACAAACATAACCGAGTGCGCGTCCTGCACCACAGACAGCGGCATACAGTTCTCTGCTGTCGGCGGCTGTCGGCGGCACGAGCACATAGCCGATACGCTCACCCGGCAGCGACAGCGACTTGGAGTACGAGTAGCAGATAATGGTATCGTCGTAGAAATGCGGCACGAACGGCACCTGCACGCCATCATATACGATCTCACGATACGGCTCGTCCGAAATGAGGTAAATCGGGTGACCGTATTCCTTCTCCTTATCGCGCAGTATGTCGGCAAGGCGCTTGATGGTCTGCTCGGAGTACACTGCACCGGACGGATTGTTCGGCGAGTTAACAACGACCGCCTTGGTGTGCTCATTCAGGCACTGTTCGAGAGCACCGAAGTCAATCTGAAAATCCGCGATAGACGGCGGCACAATGACGCACTTGGCACCGGCACCGCTTTCGATGAACATTTTATATTCCGGAAAATACGGTGCAAACACAACAATCTCGTCACCCTCGCAGACGATCGCCTTGAACGCACAAGAGAGCGCGGCTGCCGCGCCTGCAGTCAGGTACAGGCTGTCGCCGGTGTAGTTCGTGCCGAAACGCTTGTTGAGGCTGTCCGCCAGTGCGCCTCGCACATCTGCGGCGCCCTGTGCCGAGGTATAGCCGTGCAGTGCAACCGGATCACCTGCCGCTTCGGCGTAAATCGCCTGACGAACGGCCTCCGGGGCGGGTACGTTCGGATTGCCGATCGAGAAATCGAATACGTTCTCGCGGCCAACGATCGCCGCACGGCTGTTCCCGTACTCGAACAGCTCGCGGATCGTCGAACGGCGGCTGCCTAAATCCATCATGTGCTCATTTATCATGGTTATCGACTCCTGTCAGGGGTTCTCCCTGTGAAAATTACTGCCCTCATTATATCACACTATTTTATCAGAGTGAAGATGGAGATTGGAAATTGAAGGGAGCATTCCTCTCTTTTGTGTTACGGGAGAGCACGCTGTGCTCCCCTGCGGGATAAATTGTGCAGAGCGGGATGGTGTCCTGCCGTTTCCCGCCAAATAACACAATAAATAACGGAGAACAGAAAGCAAACGTCAGACGCTTATTTTCCATTCTCCATTTTCCATTATCAATCCGCCAAGCCGATAGCGGCCGAAAGCGGCATTGACAGCACAATGCCATGACTGCGGGTCTTCATTCCGACCGCCTGCATCAGCGCCGTCATAACCTGCTGTTTCTCATCGCTTCGCACCACAAGAAACACGATTTCCTTTTCGGCCTGAATTTCGATACCGAAAAATCGTTTAACCTCATTTTCCGCAACACCGCGCGCTGAAATAACCGTGCCGCCGCGTGCACCGGCCTTGCGCGCCGCATCCATCGCCACGTTGGTATAGCCGCGCTCCATCACAACTGCTACAACGTCAAAACCGTCGTTCTTCTCTGTCTCGTGCATCCGGCTGACCTCCTTTTGCTCCTCGTCTGCAGCGGTCAGCAGCTTGTGCCACCGCAGACCAATGCCTGTAATCGGAATGGCAAACGCGATTCCGCGTCCGGGATATCGCATTTCCAGCTCGCGTCCGAGCCTTTTGAGCAGGCGAACGCCGGTCTGACGGCTGACCATACACATCACAATGGCCTTTGCCGTTTCACCGATGCCGAGCAGGTCGAGCATTTCCGTGCGCGCCGTGCCGTGTGCCATGCACACAAAGTCCACCGGCGCCTGTTCCTCACGATAGATACGCAGCACCTTTTCGCCCTGCTCCACGTCAACAACGGCCGCCACGACCTCTACCGCGCTCTGAACCGTCATCTGCGGTCGGTTTTCACTCATGCTCTGCTCCCTCCAAAACGATGATGCTGTCCTCATCCTCTGCGGAAACATCGGACGCATCCTCGCTGTTCTGTTTCTTTTTATAGATGAGACCCAGCACCTGAATGGTAAGCAGCGGAGTCATGGCTACCATAGCTACAATACCGAAGGCATCAGTCATCACGTTGCCGCCGAGTGCTTCACACGCGCCCATGGCAAACGGCAGCAGGAATGTGGTCGTCATCGGACCGGACGCAACGCCGCCCGAGTCAAATGCAATGCCGGTGAAAATTTTCGGCACGCAGAAAGTCAGTCCCAGTGCGGCAAGATAGCCCGGCACCAGTATATAATAGATTGAAATGCCTGTCAATACGCGCAGCATAGCCATGCCGACCGAGCAGGCCACGCCGATGGACAGGCTGAGCATCATCGCTCTCTGCGAGATGCCGCCGTTTGTGATGGACTCGACCTGCCGGTTGAGCACATGCACAGCCGGCTCCGCAGTTACCAGAAAATAGCCGATGAGCATACCAAGCGGTACCAGCACCCATTCCTGTCCGCTCAGCGCCAGCTGCTGTCCGAGATAATGGCCCACGGGCATAAATCCGACGTTTACACCGGTCAAAAACAGCGACAGACCGGTAAATGTGTACACAAAACCCACGCCGATTTTTCTAAGCTGCATGGCATGGAATCTACGGAAAATCAGCTGAAACACCGCGCAGAACAGGATGACTGGCACCAGTGCGGACAAAACCTCGTGTATGTACGCGGGCAGCTCCACCACAAATGTGTGCGCTGCCTGACGGGTGTCCTCCACGTCCGGCACGGTCACTGCCGTGTAGCCTGCGCCGTTTGTCGGATAGAAAATGCCAAGCAGCAGCACCGCCAGCACCGGCCCGATGCTGCACAGCGCAACCAGACCAAAGCTGTCCTCCTGTGCGCCGCTATCACCTCGGATGGAGGCTAAACCGACACCGAGCGCCATGATGAATGGTACGGTGACCGGTCCGGTGGTCACGCCACCCGAGTCAAACGCCACCGAAACGAACTCGTTCGGCACGAAAGCCGACAGGATAAACACCACCGCGTAAAACACAATGAGCAGCAGCGACAAACGAATTTTAAATAGCGTACGCAGCATAGCCAACACGAAAAAAAGACCGACACCGACCGCAACCGTCCAGATCAGCACATTGTTCGGAATGGACGGCACCTGACCGGCCAGCACCTGCAGATCCGGCTCCGCGATTGTGATGAGCACGCCGATGATGAGCGTAATGAGTATCACGATGAACAGATTTTTCGTACGCGGCAGCTGTGCGCCGATGCCCTCGCCCATAGGCGTCATAGATACGTCCGTGCCGAGTGAAAACAATGCCATGCCGACGATGAGCAGCGCCGCACCGGTTAAAAACAGCACCATCGTGCCGACCGGCATCGGTGTGATCGTCACGCTGAGCAGCAGTACAATGATCGTGATCGGCAGGACAGACGACACCGACTCGCTGATTTTTTCTTTCAAAATTTTGTTCATTCTCGACCCCCTGCTTCGCGATAAAATACAATTTGGACTATTATATCATATAAGGAGAGGTGAATTCCAGTGAACAGGGACTTCTTAACGAAAACAAAACACCGACTCTTTCGAGTCGGTGTTCGGTGTGCGCGATGAGTTATCTTCCCGGGCCGTCACCAGCCAAGTATTGTCACCGTAAACGAGCTTAACTACTGTGTTCGGAATGGGAACAGGTGTACCCTCGTCACAATAATCACGCACTTACTTTCTTGTGAACAAGAAAGTAAGCAAAGAAAACTTTACCTGCGCGCTACGCACGCTCTTGTTCAAAAGAAACCTTATATATATGAGAAACGCTTTCGCGCTAACTCACTTTGTAATACCATCAGCCTGCTGTCAACATCTTTCTTGAAGAAATTTGGTGACCCGTGGGAGAATCGAACTCCCGTTTGCGGCGTGAGAGGCCGCCGTCTTAGCCGCTTGACCAACGGGCCATAACAGTTAGACTTCCGGTATCTCGGTTTCGCTGTGGACTCTCTCGAACCCACAGCGCACCGAATCTGGTACACCATCACGGGCTCGAACCGTGGACCCACTGATTAAGAGTCAGTTGCTCTACCAACTGAGCTAATGGTGCATACTTTCTTGTGTACAAGAAAGTATGCAAAGAAAACTTTACCTGCACACTTCGTGTGCTTTACTTTCTCATTCACAATCTGAAAGTGTAATTTTTATCTTTACACCCTCAAAACTGAACAATCCTACTCGCAAGCTATCTTTCGAGGTTACCTAACATTTAAGGTCAAGCCCTCGGCCTATTAGTATCAGTCCGCTCCATACATTACTGCACTTCCACTCCTGACCTATCAACCTTGTAGTCTACAAGGGGCCTTACTCCCGAAGGATGGGAACACTTATCTCGAGGGGAGTTTCACGCTTAGATGCCTTCAGCGTTTATCTCGTCCGTACTTAGCTACCCAGCTATGCCCTTGGCAGAACAACTGGTGCACCAGCGGTACGTCCATCCCGGTCCTCTCGTACTAAGGACAGCTCCTCTCAATATTCCTGCGCCCGCAACAGATAGGGACCGAACTGTCTCACGACGTTCTGAACCCAGCTCGCGTACCGCTTTAATTGGCGAACAGCCAAACCCTTGGGACCGAATTCAGCCCCAGGATGCGATGAGCCGACATCGAGGTGCCAAACCTCCCCGTCGATGTGGACTCTTGGGGGAGATCAGCCTGTTATCCCCAGGGTAGCTTTTATCCGTTGAGCGACGGCATTTCCATTCACATACCGCCGGATCACTAACTCCAACTTTCGTTACTGCTCGAACCGTCATTCTCGCAGTTAGGCTCGTTTATGCGTTTACACTCAGTGCACGATTTCCATCCGTGCTGAACGAACCTTTGAGCGCCTCCGTTACTCTTTGGAGGCGACCGCCCCAGTCAAACTGCCCACCTGACAGTGTCCCCCGACCAGATTCATGGTCGCAGGTTAGAATCCCAATATCCCAAGAGTGGTATCCCAAGGTTGACTCCATAAACGCTGGCGCGCTTACTTCCTAGCCTCCCACCTATCCTGTACATGGAATACCGAGATCCAATATCAAGCTACAGTGAAGCTCCATGGGGTCTTTCCGTCTAGTTGCGGGAAACCGGCATCTTCACCGGTACTACAATTTCGCCGGGCGGGCTGTTGAGACAGTGCCCAAATCGTTACGCCATTCGTGCGGGTCAGAACTTACCTGACAAGGAATTTCGCTACCTTAGGACCGTTATAGTTACGGCCGCCGTTTACTGGGGCTTAAGTTCGCACCTTCGCTTGCGCTAAGCACTCCCCTTAACCTTCCAGCACCGGGCAGGCGTCACCCCCTATACGTCATCTTTCGATTTAGCAGAGAGCTGTGTTTTTGCTAAACAGTCGCTTGGGCCTTTTCACTGCGGCCTGCTCTCGCAGGCGCCCCTTATCCCGAAGTTACGGGGCCAATTTGCCGAGTTCCTTAACAACCCTTCTCCCGTTGGCCTTAGAATACTCATCCCATCTACCTGTGTCGGTTTGCGGTACGGGCACCTTAGTATACACTAGAGCTTTTCTCGTCTCTCTCGCCAGTTACTTCCTACTATATTTCGGTCCCTTACGCCCGGGGCAACCATCGCCCGGGATAACCTTAAAGAAAGCGTCCCTCTAGCTTAAATGTTCGGTGGTTACGGAATTTCTACCGTATGTGCATCGCCTACGCCTTTCGGCCTGAGCTTAGCTCCCGACTAACCTTGGGCGGACGAACCTTCCCCAAGAAACCTTAGATTTTCGGCCATTATGATTCTCACATAATTCTCGCTACTTATTCCGGCATTCTCACTCGTATGCAGTCCACCAGTGCTTCCGCTCTGACTTCGCCCCGCATACGACGCTCCCCTACCCAATGCATTACTGCAATGCCTAAGCTTCGGTTGAACACTTAGCCCCGTTACATTTTCTGCGCAAAACCACTCGACCAGTGAGCTATTACGCACTCTTTGAATGAGTGGCTGCTTCTAAGCCAACATCCTGGTTGTCTTCGCAGTTTCACATCATTTTCCACTTAGTGTTCATTTGGGACCTTAGCTGTAGATCTGGGCTGTTTCCCTTCTTGACTATGAGACTTATCTCACACAGTCTGACTGCTATTCATCAATTATCCGGCATTCAGAGTTTGATAGGCTTTGGTAACCTCGCGGCCCCTAGACCATTCAGTGCTTTACCTCCGGTAATCTAAAATAACGCTAGCCCTAAAGCTATTTCGGGGAGAACCAGCTATCTCCGAGTTCGATTGGAATTTCTCCGCTATCCACAAGTCATCCCCGGCTTTTTCAACAGACGTGGGTGCGGCCCTCCACGGTGTCTTACCACCGCTTCAGCCTGCTCATGGATAGGTCACCCGGTTTCGGGTCTAATACCTGCAACTTCATAC